>Ga0233342_1000099_pt1 | contig 26809 bp, 18 predicted proteins | sample GEONDECOMP273_FD_180706 | JGI IMG/M metagenome (GOLD analysis project Ga0233342, IMG submission 180706) | Leaf litter microbial communities from Shasta-Trinity National Forest, California, United States - GEON-DECOMP-273 | ecosystem: Environmental > Terrestrial > Plant litter > Unclassified...
AATCAGGTCAACTTCCTATGGTGGCACTCCACGTAAACTGCTGCTGTCTTTGCCTCTGCCACCGGTGGAATTGGAACTAGGTTAGCTGCTGCATCTGAATAATCTTTCTTTGATGCCTATTAGACCATTATAGCTACCCTTGCCTCCGTATCTGTTCCTTTTTTTTGGTCAACTGGATCCACTGGATCAACAAAGTCAAATGGATTTAGATCATCTGCGGGTTGTGCCTCTGCTTACTTTTTTATTGTCTCTTATGCCTTTATTCCTACTATCTTTGCTTTTGTAGTCTATGCCTTTGCCCCCACTGTTGGTGAACCAACGCTACAGCCAGGAAAATACCAACAGGGTCAATACCGCACGAGGACAGACCCCAAGTGGGTGTGTGCGCACCAATAGGGGCCTTATAGACTGTCGTAACAGTAGGGACATACACACCGAGGGAACTACTACAGCGATTAACTACAAATAGGCCCATACCCAATCAGCGAATAACGGCAGAATGACAAAGGAGACATAAGACGGGCGTCCATACACACATACCCCCCAGAGAGGGAGCCCAGAGAGTCGTAGACCAATACCGAGGCGTGCGATATTTTATTGAAATTGGTGCGGATGGTTCCGAATAAACAGGTTAAACTTACCAACTTCATTCAACTGAGACAACTTAAACCACTACTTCTTCTCGAACAGCAACTAGCTCTGCTTTGGGTTCTGCTTTTTACTCTGCCTCTGATGCCTTAGCTACAGGATCAACGCGTTTAATTAGGCAGGTTCCACATACGGAATAGATAAATCCGCAAAGGGAGGGTTAGTAGGCTTCGGTTCCGATCTTGTTCGAGCCGTAGTCTCCAAATCGTATTTAGGAAACAAGCAATCAGCCATTCGCTTTGAATAACTACCACCCGCGCCTGGTCCTTTTTGTACGCTTGCCAGGGTCTTATCTCATAGTGCGTGTAAGGATTTTTATCCCCGAGTTCGTTGGGCATGATCGATGGCTGAGTCTATCTTTTTTTTCCATTGTCTCTGCGCGTTAGTAATATGGTTATATGCGTATATGGGGCATCCCTGATGCGGGGTGCGTTGATGGAATGCAGTTACGATTGTGGGGTGTAGCCCTAAGTTGCTCTTATCGGACCTGGGTGTACTTCGATACTATAGGCCGGTGTGGCCTTCCCCTTAAACTATAGATCCAATATACTTAGCCTTGTTGGCATGGCATAAATGGTGTTCCACCTATGTCGATTATTAATGTTTAAAATGAAATTGACCAAGTCTCAGGCGCATTACCAGCGCGATTCTTCCCGTGATTCCGTGATTGGATGGAGACACAATGGAAAGACTAGAGCCGGGTAGATATCATTCAATTGGGCTGCTACAGTTCAAAGATAGGGTAAGCTACTGACCTAGCTATGGGTTTTGCATCTAGATTTTGCTCGAAAGCTGGGTATCGATCTGCTGTTAGTGATGGTGCCGCTTCAATTGCTGAGTAAACAACTTAAACTCAATCCATTGCTGATTCAAGATCAACAACAGGTTTTGGAACGGGTACAACTCTACTTACATCCGATTCTGAATATAGATCTGCTGCCTCCTATGCAGCTAGGTTATCAACTACCTTTGCCTCTGCAGGCTTAGATGCTAGCTTAGATGCTTCTGGTGCTGCTTCACTTGCCATTGGCTTGTGCTGGTGCTGGAGAAACTGGGTCAATTGCTTATGGGTAAATGGCTAATGCTGGTGGAACTGGAGAATCTAAAACTGATAGCTTTGCATCTCGATCTAAACCCGTATATGTGCTGGCTTATCTTGGGTATCGAAATGTAACTGCTGCTTTTTGACCTGTAACTACTATGCCTGGGTATCTATATGAAAGATATGAAAGATATGAAACTAGAGCGACTATGAAACCGTAGCTAAAGCCCCTGCCTTTACTGGCCTTGTCCTAGCTTATGCGCTGCTATTACTGACGCTGGTCGCTAGCTAGGGGCTTTACGTCTTATGTATTAGATGTACTAAGGGGAAGGCAGGCATAGGGAATACCTCACCTATTGGCCACAACGCTACAACCTAGCCTTTCTATTACAGCCAGCATAGTCTTCGTTCCCCCTACCCACTCAGCGCAGCCAAGCCCAAGTATCATGAACTAAAAAGCCAGCACTAGTGTTAAAGTACCATTGGAGGGAATAAGTGCGCGTAAAACGCTTTTTTATTGACAAAGACGGGTACGCTTTACCCGCCGCGTTGAACTTTACTGGATTGCTTGAAATGGATGGATGGTACGGCTGGATCCGATGCATCGCTGGCTTGCGATCGCTGGGATAATTGGGTAAGCCGCATGCGATTCGTTGCTGGATGGGAGGGACAACTCCAAGAGAAGAGCTTGCTTCGTTAGACTTACTTGGGATTGAGGGGGAATAGCTTAGACGGCTGGCTGGAACAGCTGGCTGAACCGGAAGAGCTATTAATGGAATTATTGGAACTTGCATTACAAATGATCTTTTATACGGGGATAATTTGAGATACTTGCTTTTATTACGATCACCTGGAGAACGAGAAGAGACTAGAGAACTTGCTTGTACACCTACCCGATAGAACGAAGAGCTGGAGCAATCCACCCAGAACAGCCAACAGTTAGTGCCCTAGCGGGACAGATGGCTTTTCACTTACAACCAATAGAGAGCTTGAAGATAGATTGATTCTCTTTTATAACGAGATTATATAGCATGCGTACCACAAGCATGAAATAGTTGGCCTACCCATAGATAGCTTGAATTATGATTACACCTCATTTAGAAGCATTACATTGTGGGCGGGCGTTCCAATAGATATAGCTTGAAGACTGATTGATTCTCTTTTACTGAAAGGGACGATTGTTCTGGAAATGGAAGGGATATTGGATAGGACTCTGGCTTTTAAACTGGCTCCGCTACGTCTGGAACTTGTTTCGCACCTCTTGCTTCCTCCACTCTTGGCCAACTGGATCCACTTCTAGAATTGAATATAATGGTAATGGGAGCATTTTAACTTGATGACCAATAAAAATAAGCCGTTGTTTACCATCAACATAACCACTTTCACCTCGCCTAGCCATAGTTCAATAATAGCCTGCAACATCCCTTTCAGATAAAGCAGATTCATCTCCAGTTCCAAAGCTAGTTTTTGGTCCAGCCATTTATTCAGTTTACCAAGCTGATGGACTTTAACCCCCCATTGCCCTCCAGAAAGCCAGTGCCTTACATGCCCCAAATTACCCCTTTTCCACGCTACATGCCCTCACGAAGCATTCATTCAGCCAGCGATTCATTCCGCGATTGGAGCGATTCATTCATTGAGCGATTTAAGCCCTGCCCCACAGGTAATCACAAAGGAAAGATCGATGGAAGGATTTATTGAGCGATTGAGCGATTCAGAATGATAGCCAGAAAGAACGCGATTGATAATGCCAGCCTTAATGCAATTGATTTCGCCTTCACCGGTTCGTTCAAGAATGAAAAGGAATCATAGCCCAAGTAAAAAGGACGAAAAGAAAAGCAAAGCCATAAGCAGCACTCGTGGCAGAAACAAAGATTTGTTATGTCTGGTAGACCCGAAAAAAACCCCAACTTTATAATAAAAACTGCGTTACATCGCTTTTTCCTTCAGATAGATTATTCCTGTCTGCCTAGTTCTGTCCCAACCTGTGAAGCTTGTATCCTCGGCTTTATGGCTTGGTAGTATTACCTTTTGATACTGGGCTTTGCCTTTGCTTATGCATCTGCTGGTATCTATGCTTCCCTTGCTACTGCCTCCTATGCCTCCCTTGCTAATTGATGATAATATAAATATGGTTGGTTATTTCCCTCCCAAAGTGGCTATACTAATTTGCTCATGAGAGAAGAAGAATGGATTTTATATGAGGATATATTATTTAATCCTGACCAACCCTTCTACCTAACCCCTGTTCATATAAAAATGGTGTATGAAAACATCATGGAGGAAGTATGAAGGAAGTATGATTTTAGGCCAAGGTTTACTAAAAATTGAGAAGGGATGATGCGAGTAAGGAAGGTGAAAAGGTAAGGAGGGACATAGATAAGGGGGTTTATACCTAAAAAAAGAGGAAGCATTTAAGGCCTATAATTTTCATAAGCCTATCATTCCTATCAGGGAGGAACCCAAGGAGGTCGAACACCCCAAAGATGCCCTTGTTTCTAGAACTAATGGGAAGCTCCTAACGTCACAATAGTCAGTGCTATCCTAGCAAAGCCTAATGCCAATACCAAATCTACATAGATATCCCCTTGTAATGTCTCTTCCATTTTATATAAGGCATGAGTTTTCTATAGCATAGATAGTATATAAATGTGGTAGGAAATGGAAAATATCTGCGCTAGGTATAAGTCATTGACAAGAGGATATGTTCTAGAGCTGCATGCAGAGTGTGGGATGATGCAGAGGATGATAGAAGTGTTAGAAGGAGCTTTGGTCAGCCCCAAAGGAAATGAGTAATAAAGTATGGTGATGCGGAGAAGTAAGGAGTTCGCAGAGGTGGAGGGAACTTATGAAGAAGTGAGATGATAGCAACCACATGATGACGTGGGGGACATATATACTCTGACTGCAAGCACATAGATGAAGATAAAACCTGCAACCTGGGCGTTACCATGGAATTCATGGGTCTTGTATCTCTTCTCGACGCATTCTTCATCGGCATTCTTACCCGCATACTTCCGAACATAACGAAGTAGCTGAGCGAAAGCATTGCAAAATTTTTGAGACAGCTCAAGCTCATGCGCTTTCTGTCTCTATTCCTCGAGAGTTCTGGGCAGAGGTCGTCCTAACCTTCGTCTATCTGATTCACCGTCTTTCGTCTTCCGTTCTTTCTGGCATTTATCCGAACCCCCTATCCTCTCGGACTCCCCCTAACCATTCTTGCCTCAAGGTCTTTGGGAGTACTTGTTCTATTCTACTTGAAATGAGCACGCCTCGGAAATGGCTTTTTTCTTTCGAGAGTTGGCTTTCTGAAGCTGAAAATCACACGGGTTATCGTTGCTATGACCCCCCCTTCTAGTCAATGCTTGTCACCTCAGAGTCTATAGCCATGTTATTTTCATGGAGGATCTTCCCTTCCACTCTTTGACCTCCTCTCAGCCCACTTCCGGGCTTGCTCAGTCCTTTTTCTAAATGGTTACTTTTCCTGAAAATCCTTTTTATTGTGTTGTGGCACACCTCCCTCTGAGCTTGTTCCACCCCCTATTCCTCAGACATACTCTCGCAGCGAAGATGGAGATTGGCCTCTTCCTGTTCTTGACAGGCTAGTGACTCCACTGCTACCCACCCGGAGTCGACTATTGATCCGTCGCCCGAGCCCGTTGGCCTTTCGTCCTTGCCTGAGGTACGTTGTTCTTATTTGTGACACCCATATGGTTTGTGTCTGACCCAGCATAGTGCTTTTCTTGCCATTGTTCATTCTTCTTTGAAGCCGCAAAATGATAGTGAGGCAGCAAGGATCCCTCAGTGACAGCAGGCCATGTCTGAGGAATTGCCAGTCTTGCAGAAGACGTCGTTCATTACCATATCAGATAGAGAGGGGTTCCAAACCTCTTCCTGACGGAAAGACCACTATTGAGGGAAATTCAGACTCACTCTTGGTATCGATTCTGAGAAGACTTTTGCCCCACTGGCAAAGGTTACTTTTGTAGGGCTCTGATTGCAGTTGCCACGGTGAGAAAGTAGCCTTCGTTCCAGTGAGATGTGGGGAATGCTTTTCTGAGTTGAAAACTACATTAGGAGGTTTACATGCCACCTTCGCCAGGGCGATCAGTTTCTTCACATCTAGTTAGTCGACTCAGGAAGGCGTTGTATGGACTAAAACAAGCAAACTCCGGCTCGAAAGCAAGATTGAAAGCGGACTCGTAGCGTGGAAAGAATCCATAGACAGAAGATGTTGCAGAAAGGCTTCAACGACTACATTTTGACCAAACTTCGTCCCGGCTTTGAAATAAACCTTTAGGTTGAAAAAGGATTGGCGGATCACCTCTCAGAAAGGGAGGGACAGAGAAGCACCATCCATCCAACGGGCAGGGTAGAGTCTCAGACGGAGGCACGCCACCCTGCGAGAAGGAACAGAGCTTCCTTAGAGCTTCCTGGTATCTCTTCCCTCTTACGAAGAAGTTGAAAGAGGAGACTAAGTACCATCCATTGCCTGGCCTATGATATATGGATCACCTTTCGAAGTCGACAAAGGGTTAGTTCATCACATAAGTACGCTTCCGAATGACCAACCTCTTTCGTCAGGTGTAGCATATTCAATCAAGGTAAAAGTTTCCTCATTCTTGCTTGACTGAACCCTCCAGTCACGATCAACAGAGAGAGATTCATGGTCGGGGAGGAGAAGGCTTTCTCCGTTGAAAAAAAAACTGCACACCCAGAAAATACACTGCTTAGAAACAGTGTCCGGTCCATACACTGCTTAGAAACACTGTCCAGTCCTTCCTTAGAAACACTGCCCCCATCCTCTCCTTTCAGTCGAGCTCTACTTCGTCCCCTTCCTCTACTTTTATTCTTCTGCTTTCTTCTTCTATTCTCTCTGTCTTCACCGATACAGATAAATGGCTTCAAGTTCATCCTCTCCTCTCTTTGCCTTCCCAATAGGAAACATCACAAATCACATCTCCATCAAACTTGATTCAGAAAATTACTTTATATGGCGAGATCAATTCATGCCTCTTCTTATATGCAATGACCTTCTCGGATATGTTGATGGCTCTGTACTTCCTCCTCCACGGACTATCCTTGATTCTGAATCACAAAAATAAATTATAAATCCAAAATACAAGGATTGGGTTAAGATGGACCAGTTTCTGCTCAGCTGTTTGAAAGCTACTCTGTCCCCAAGTACTAGTGCCCATGTCTTGGGTCTACAGACTTCAAAAGCAGTGTGGGAAACCTTATAAACTCTTTTTCAACAACAATCCCAAGCACGGTTGGATCTTCTTCGTGATCGGCTTCAGAATGTCAAGAAAGGAAATTCAACAGCAGAACAATATCTTGCTGAGATTAAAGGTTTGGCTGACAAACTTGCTGCGATTAATCATCCTGTGCCTGAGTCTGAAATTGTTACTCGTATGCTGAATGGGCTTCAAAATGATCCGGACTATCAGCCGTTTGTTTTTGCAATAGAAAACCGAGAGCTCCCACCAACTTTTAATGATTTACGGGCTCGTCTACTGGTGCATGAACAGCGTGTTCAAAGTCTTCGTCTTGATAAGTCGTCAGTGATTGCACCGACTGGTTCACAAACAACGGAAGTTGCCTTAGTTGGCCGTGCAAACACCCACCCCCAACGTCGTGACCAACGGCGTGATGATCGCTATTCACATGATGACCATCAATCTCTCTCCTCTAATTTTGCAGGTCTTCATCTTACACCTGGAGATTCCTTCTCTGATCATGTGCCTACTCATTGGGTAGCAGATTCTGGTGCAACTAGTCACATGACCTCTAACACCGGGTTGCTCCAACACCCAGCACTCCAACAACCAGCTCCTTTTACTGGCAATGATCAGGTCTACATGGGTAATGGGAATTCTCTTAGTATTAAAGGTGTTGGAAATTGAATTCTTCCTACTCCTGCTTCTCCTTTACTTTTGAATGATATACTGTATGTTCCGGCTCTTAAAGAGAATTTATTATCTATTGCCAAACAAGCTGATTTCCGAGACCTCTTGCATTGCATTACCATAACGAAAATAAAAATGAATTAAAAAAAAAGAAAAATTGCTCTTGTGATTTTGAATGAACCTTTCTCGGTGGAAGAAAGGAATAGCGATGGATTTCTATGGAGCATCCAGGAACAAGAAGATTCAATCGGACGACGAATTCTTACGTGGTCCAAGGAAATCAAAGGTCCGCTTCCACGATTTCATCTATATCGATTCTTAATATCAGAATAGCTTATATAGTCATGATTCAATTCAGGTCCACCGACTTTTGATTGATTTCTCATTTTTCGGATCTGATTGGAACAATGGAGAAGTAGGAAGACTTTGGCGATTCATAATTGGTATATATAATATCTATTATGTCCCAGGACATCAAATATGAATAATGAAACATGAGGAAGAGTATACCCTGTAGTGACATAGCAGTTCTCCTAATCGACTACTTATCATCATAATGAACATTCCACTTAAAAACTAAAATAAACTACTCGCCAGGCGGTTACCTTTTTTTCATATCTATATTCTCTGCTGAAAAATGAAGACTAAGACAGGAGTTTCGTGGAAAATAGAAAAGCCCTTTATCGGATTTTAACCGATGACTTACGCCTATTTCTTAGGGCGTTTAAAGAGCGTGACTCTACCGCTTAGTTAAAAGGGCCCATTTGATTCAATTCATGAATTAGTCCACTATGAGTTTACTGCATTTATAAATATAATATAGTATATCATTCGTGTCTCTGTTACAACACGGCGAAACTAAATGGTTCAAATGAAATCCAATGAGAAAAAAAGAATTTTAAGGTCCTACGGTGCTTGTCCGCATCGGGCAAGGCTGTACACCTAATTTTCCTGGGATTGTAGTTCAATCGGTCAGAGCACCGCCCTGTCAAGGCGGAAGCTGCGGGTTCGAGCCCCGTCAGTCCCGACCTAGGATCCGATGAATCGATCAATTCATCTCTCCATTTTCTGCGAAGAGGGGAGACAAAGAGTAGGATCTAATTCCCAGCAGGAGGATCCTTCTTTCGTTTCGCATTTGTCATCGGACAAATCAAGTCAAGAGGAATCCAAATGACAATAACTAGTACCGATTGATGGGGGAGAGACATATGTAGGTTGGTACAATCGGGGGTATCACCATATTCCGGATTCAAAGAGATACCGTACTGGTCTGGCTTTTTTCGATTGTTCCTGGTCTATCGAATAGAGTAGCAATTTTTTTTACCGGGAGCACATAAAATTCTTTTTTTTTATAGGCAATTAACTTAACATAGTTACCCCGACAGAGTACTTTTCAGATTCAACCGGAAGACTTACCACAATATTATATCTTTGAGATAATGCACAGAAAGCTTTGGATAAATCCCTTTTTAGAGGTGAAGGCTTTTATACACAAGAGAACAAACGTACTCGAAATGATGGAAGAATTCAGATGGAAAGAGATTTCAAAGATGAAAGAGCAGATGCGGGAAAAACCCGGCGAGTGGAGATACAAATTTGCATTTTTAAGACAGAAAGAAAAGAAGTTAACAGACGTTTTCTTCGGAAGGAAGGAAAGCAAGATCACAGAGGTATGGACGCCTTACGTCGCCAATAGGCTGCAAATACCCCCACTAGAAGAAACACTAATCAGACGTGGGAAAAAAGTGCTTTTGCAAAGATCTCCTGAGGGAGGAATAGGATTAGTGGATGTTCACAAAAAAACAACGAGAATCAAACAATTTAGGCTTTCGGAAGCGATTGTGCACTCATACTTCACCGATATCAGATTTGTCACGTTAGTTTGTCTGCTAATTGGCTTTTCCGCGTGGTGGGTCATTGCACCAGAACAGCTATTCGAATCTCCTAAGTATGCATTCTCAGGAGAGGTAGCCCAACTAGTGAGAGATACCTTCATTGAGAATATATGTAGGATTGCGTGATTAGCTTGCTAGAATAGGTTGCTTGAGTTGCGGATTAGCTTTCCTAGCCTGATCATCAGGAATAGCGAGACCGCGGGCCTGGCCTTTCCTAAAACTGTGAAAGCTTAGGAGGATTTCGATAACCATTCTGCACCCCCTCCCGATAGTTCTTAGCTATGGCGGACATCTTTCTGTAAAGCCGCGGACTCTGATACTACAACCGCACTAAGCGAATGTATCCGTCGACGTATCCACTAAGGATCCGCCGCCTTATACCTAACCCTAGTGGGGAGCAATGGGCTTTGACTTACAAACTTACTTACTAATAAATTACTGACTTATTATATAAGATCTTTGAAGGTCTGATTATTGGGTATCCAATATGAGTGCTATCTTTAGTCTGGAAATAGGACTCCGTTCTGGTCAAGCAAACGGAGGTATTTAAAATAGCTCGACCATAGGGAGAGGAAGAAAAGCCGCCTTTTACCCCCTCCCTCAACACTTTGACCCAGACGGCCACACACAGCAGGCAGTTCAAGTTGCTGGTAATTGGGCCACCAACGACCAACGGTCGCTTGGAAGGTATCCAAATCCCAACCCGAGAATAGCTTATTATTACTATCCCGAGCAGCGTGTCAGCCGAGAGGGAACTCGGTAAAGAAATTCGGCTCGAGGGCCTATATTTCCACAGGAGGGGGAAGTCCTTGCTTAGCATCACGTGCGAGCCTAACCGTAGCGGGCGTCGAGACCCTTCTAATTGGATTGGGTTCAAAACAAAACGTGAATAGAGTACGTGCGACTGACGGACTTTGGTCAAGCTGTTCAGCTCTTGATCGGTACGATATAGACGAGTCATCTAGTGCTCCCACTGTCTAAAGGAGGGCGTACCCGTTCCAATTTCGGATGCTAGCAGCGCCTCTGACTCTTTTACTGGCGGCTTCTGTATCGAATCTTTGGCGGATTGCTCCATCCGGTCATTGCTAACCCTCTCTACGCCCACTCTGAAGCTACGCATCAGCTGATCGTTCCGCCCACCCTCGGAATCACAAGAAATAAGTGTTGGAGTGACGGGTTCGGTTTCCTCTGTAGCCAGTTCCAATTCATATTAGTCGATCGCGGGGTTCATGTTTCGAAGTGATAAGTGAAGTAATGCAATTGAAGCTGAGTCCACGGGCTACAGATAAGCTTTAGGGAGACACGGCAGACCCCGAACCTAACCTCCTAACCTTACTACTTCCGTGGATTACCGAACCTACTCCTCTGCTTCGGTCAGTAACACAAGGCTAGGGATCTAGGATTGAAAAACCATCTTAATAGTAACTCGTCAGCCCGACAGTCATCAATCCCGCCTTCCAGCACGCAATCGCCATCGGACCAAGCACGAAAGAAAGGGTCTACTCAATTAGTAGGGAACGGTCTTCAGTGGGTTAAACCCCTGCTCCGTAAGAGGTCGAAAGCAAACAGACTAAGTAAGGAACCGGTCTTTCTTTTGTCGCTGTCGTACAATATCCATTTCCCCGTCGTTTAGCTATAGAAAGCCATTTTTTATTTTCTTTTTAGCCTTCCCCTGAACCTTAACCATATCTATGGCCTCGCGTATGTATTAGACACCGAAATAGTAAAACATAAGCCAATCTCGGGCAATCAAAGGAAGCCCCAAGCGTACCCCATCGCAGGTTACCAATCTCCTAATCGACTCTTCCTCTCTGGAATTACTAGTTGATATGGAATCAATCCTAATCGCGAGCATTCGTGTTATAAAGCACTTACGTTTGATAAGTGAGACAAAGAGCTTCCTAACAAAAAGCACAAGTTCAACGGCCTTTGAGGAAGGAGGGATCGAGCTTTATAGGTAAAAAGACAGAATAGAAAAGGTAATGCTTGAGGACAGAGAAGAGAGAGGGAAGTATCATAAACACAAATATAAAGACAATTCACAGATATAAAGACTATTCACAGAACCTATCTGCAAATTGTCTTCCTCTTGCGCCTAGCAAAGTAGCCATTGAGTTCCCATTCAGAGAGATGGAGAACTTAGGAGTTGTAATACATTCCTCAATCCAACGAACGATAGTTTCTGGGAAGCCTACAATCCGTAGAACAGTCAAGAGAAAGTCCCATCGCACTGTGTCAAAAGCTTTCATCAGGTCTACTTTTAGTGCACAACGAGGGGATCCCTTATCCCTGTGATAATTTATCATCAGCTCCTGAGCAAGTAAAATATTATCCCCAATTCTACGCCCCTCCACAAAGGCGGTTTGCTGTCTTCCAACAAGCAGGGGTAGAGAGGCTTTAACACGATTGGCAATAATTTTGGCAATGCCCTTGTAGATAGTGTTACAACAAGAGATAGGTCTATAGTCCCTTAACGAGGTAGGATTGGGAACCTTAGGAATAAGAGCAATGGCAGTAGAGTTTACCTCCCTAAGCAATTTCCCAGAACTGAATAAAGATTTGACAGCCGAAACCACAAGATTCCCCACAATGCTCCAGGCCTTTTTCAAAAAGCCCGCGCTGAACCCATCCGGACCCGGGGCTTTATTATCCTTCATTGAGAAGAAAGCTTGTCTGATCTCCTCCTCTGAGACCTCTCTGGATAAATTAAGGCAATGCTCAAGAGGGAGCTTTTTGGGGAGGGCCTTACTCAAGCAACAGTTCTCTTGTTGTAAGGAAATTCGCTCTTTCATTTGTTAATGAGCTCTATCTAGTAAGGTTGGCTTTTTTTTTCACTGAAACCGAAGCACCTGGATTCGTTGCTGGGACTGATACATGTACAGGGAAATCAATCTCTTTCGCTCGCACGTTGCTCAAGCTCTAAAGGGAAGTCAGTAACGGAGAAAGAGAACAACTATATGACTTGTTCTGGTACTCGGCAGGGAACTCTTGCTTTAAAGTGCTTCACCCGAAAAGTAGTGTATTCGCCTTTAAGAGTGCTTTAGCAAGGGAAAAAGAACAAAAGAAGATTGAGTTTACTTCGGAAGGAAAGACTAGGTTTCTGATCCGTCCATAATCCACCTGTCCACCCGGAAAAGAACTCTTTTGTTCGCTTCTAGCTCTTAGACTTAAAGCCTTTTGCTTTAATTGCCCGGATGTACCCAACTTCGTTTCGTTTTTTGTTGGTTTTCCGGGTAAGGCGAATCAAAGCTTGATTATCCTAGGAAGGCAGGTCGAGCGTTCCATCCCTCTATGTCTCCTATCCCCTATCTAGACAGAAGGTACAGATCTGGCCGGATGAACGAAGAGAGCTTCCCTTTAAAGAGGTTTCAATAGCTGCAATTTCGAGTGGCGGAGTTTTATGAGAGTTGCGATGGCAACACAGAAATGTTTTAGATAAAACTATTCTACCCTTCACAGTGGGAGAGCTGGGAAGAGTCATGCAAATACCAAAAGAAGAAAAGGAAGATTGCCGGGCATATCAGAATTAAAGAGACTGTGAAAAAATTATTGGCAGAAGGAGATGAAGAGCTGGAGTACCTGCGGAAAAAGAGAGGTGGAATTAGAGGAATACAAAGATAATCCTTACGGGATAGGGTCTAGTTTGTCATTCAGTTCATCACATCTTACAGTGATCAGAGGTGAGTAGAGTGCACTTGAAATGGTTAACCTTCCTGAGATATGGCCATGATAGACCTAAAGTGAAAAGCTTAGATATGGCTGAGAACATGTTCGCCATTCTTCCAACATTTTGGACTTTCTCACTGCTTTTAGAAGGGAATTTATTGGGGAGACTCCAAAAAGAAGACCGGAAGCAGCAGGTCCTACACTTTCATCGCACATATTGCAAGAGCAGATGTAGGATAAGGGACTTCCTCCAGACCAGTAATTATAAGATCAAAGAGGCTCAGAAAGCAAGGAGAGTAGAAAAGCCAAGCACAGATATAAGATCCTTCTCAAGATGAAGTAGTCATTATTGGTGATGAAGAAGCATTGAGCCTCCAACGAAAGAGCCGGAGGGGCAAGCAGTTTTTTTTGAAGAGGAGGAAGCGAAAGCTGGCTCGACGTATGGGAGAGGAATTGGAGATTTTTTTTTAGGAAAATCTTAATAAAGAGAATCACCATTGCCAGGTACTTTGTTCAAAGCCGAAAAATCCAATGCAGGCTGATAGAAAAAGAGTAGAAAATTCCCCCGTGCAGCCTTTAGTTAGTGATAGTGGGCGAGTTCACTAAGCGTTTCCGCATCCGGCGGGGTACAGTTGATCTTTATCTTTCTCCTGTCTCCCCTCCTATGTGTGCAGCGCTTATTGCACCGAAAAAATGCGGAAGGTCCCGGTTAAACCGACATTGAACCTGGCCCTGAGGCTCCGGGGTGCTGGCTACCGCGTGTTGGGCTTGTGGAGATCACACATGAACACATGATCTTAGTTACCTTAACCGCTTGACTTTGACTTTGATGACCGAAACAAACAATCCTGTGAAACGAACTCCATAGGCTTTGATAAGCAAAAGCACAGACTGTCTTCTTTCTGCATCTCTTTGAGAATGCAGAAAGCACTTTTTACCTGCCTACTTAGCTTTGCTTGCTTGTTGCCTAACGTACTAACGCGCGTAGGCTGAAAAGCCTACGTAACGCTCGCTAGTAAAACCAACTTCGTCATCACGACGGAGGAGGAAAAATTGGTCGAAAAAATCCCTCCCCACCCGCTTCAGTCGTCGGATCATAAGAAGCTATTGAAACGAAGATGTTCTCCCCCCGACCCCCTCTACCCCCTTTGACCCACCCGAATTCGAGCCCACACTATGGATCAACAAGCTAGCTGTCATGAATAGATAGGTCAGCCTTCCTTCCCTCGGGATTCGTGGACGAGAAAGAAATTTGCATCCTTCCCTACTCTTTTTCGGGGGAGGAGCAAGCGGTGGTGGCGAGAAATGGAAGTAGTGGGAATCTGTCCCCAGCGATAAATAAAGTATCGATGGCCGAGCGTGCGATGGAAGTGGTTATTCCTATGCAATCCCCGAGCGGGTCGTAGCTTCGATCGATTGTGGTCAGATGGATCAATAGCCCAATAAAGGAGTGATTCGAATGGATGGATGAATACCTTACTGCCCCATGACGGAATGGATGGTTGGACCGCTTCGGAGATAGGGGATTAACTCACTATGTTCAGGGCAGCGAGCTCGGGAAGGAATGAGTAATGGGTCGGGGAATCGGGCAAGCCCTGAATCGGATCTTGCAAACAATATATATTTCTTCATTGGTAAACTCCTGTAGCCGTCATTGGCGATGCTTAATTTACCTAAGGTCGTAGTTCCCTTCGATGTTGAAGGTAATGATACTATTCTGCTGCTAGTACTACTTTTAATTCTTCCTTCGTTCTTACCAGATGTATACTTTTTGACCAATGGAGAGAAGATCTTATTACTGAATAAAGGTATCATGACGCAAGTAAAGATTTCGTTTTCTTCGTTATCAAAGAGGGGCCCCTTTCTGTACTTGTAGTGTAATAAGTCCTCTAAGCTTGGCGTATGTTCTTACTTTTAGGACTGTAATATGAGTGAGCGCTTCCCCTCCTGTAGTTGTGGATCGTGAAGTTATCTCTTTCCCTGCTAGTGCACTAATTGAAGGCCCGTAGGGAGAGAAGGCGGATAGCTAGCCTTAGTCTTCCTCTTGCTAGGCGCAAGGGGAGGAATATCTTTCTTACCAGTAGTCTTTCAAACTTCCTTCCATTCGAGCAAGAGAAATGGGTGCATAGGAAAGCAAGACCCCGACTTCCATGGGTTGCAAAGAGAGGTTGCTACTGAGCGCTGCCCTGGGAACAGGATTGGGAAAGGAATTACGAGATTCCTGACTAAAAGCAGGTTGGAGAATGATTCTCGATCAGATCAGTAGAAGAAGAAAGAGGGGAGTTGGCGGATAACATTTCATTTCCTATTTGACAGGTGCGGTCCCTTACCTTATTCCGTCCGTCTGTTTGGCCCTTACAATTCTATGTGTCCCCCGGTCGGCCAACGGCAGCTAACACTATTTCTCCCTATCGCGGTAGCAAATCCTTAAATTGAAACATAATTCCATATCATTTGTGTAACTAAGCTCTCTATCAACTGTTCAAAGATTTGTATGCGGGTATGTGTGTCCCCCTGCAAGTTACTATTCAATGCGAGCTGTTGATGAAACCAGCCCAAGAATATAAGTCTAACGTGGTAGGGTAAAGTAAAGGTAAGGTCACCTCGAGCGATCCCCCTGCCAACCAATTTCCATAGGCAAGCGTAGACTGAAGTATGACCGTCTTGGGCTTAACCTTTCTTATTATCCATTTGTGTATTATAAAGAGGGAGATATATAAAAACAAAAATGCATGTCTTTATTTCGTAGTTCTTCGTGGGGTTAAGGGGGACCTACGAGCTGTTGGCGTGTCGTTGTTGCCGTATTCCATATCCATTGTTGTTGCTGCCGTTGTTTCCGTAGCTGTTGCTGTAGCTGTTGCCGTAGCCGCCATTGTTTTTGCCGTTGTTTCCGTTCGTTGTACCGCCTAACCTCAAACAATGTTATCAAATGAATCAATTAAATTCATCCAATTACTACTACCCCTTTTTTCTTAATTTCTACCTCACACAAACATTTGGTATGGGATTATACATATATAACAAGCATATTTTGTAGAAAGTCAAAAGATAATTCTATTCTCTATCAGCTGTTATTGTGTTCGTCGGAGGAGATCAATAAAATAATAAGTTTTATCAATGCCAGTCTGCTCCTTAAATAACTGTCTTCCATACGAGGGATAAATCAAAGTTTAGGTCACTGAAGTATCCCCCCCAGGCCAATTTACTAGAGCCGGGGGGCGAGCGTAGACTGAAGTATGACCGTCTGGGACTTAAGCTTTGTGTTGTAAATTCGTGCATTAACCGCAACCTAAAAGCATGTCTTAAATTCGTGGTTCATTCTTGATCGTGGGGTTCTGGGGTCCGAGCCGAGCCTCTGTCGGTGCCTGATTCGTCCCGTTGCGTAACCTTTTTAATGGGAGAGTGCTGCGTGGCGTGATGCGGTCGGCTGTATAAACCCAGTAGTCGTAAATATGAAGCAGTGTTTCTCGGCTCTGCGGCAGCTTCCTTACTGTGTGCTTGCTCCTTTCTTTTTCTTTCCTTCTTATTTGGAATAAATCTATGCGTTGCCCGTTGTCCGTTGGACTGCCCCACCTCATGATGTATTCCATAAATTGAATCAATCAATTGAATCAATAAATAAGTGCCTGCGCGCTTCTCTCTGCCGATGTGGGCAGGTGCGTATGGAACTAACAGAATTGGGGATGCGGCTTGAATGGTCATACTGGGAATCTGGGGAATGCGGGGTACCACCTTTATTGGCAGATGGTTCCTAATTTTTAAGCTTGTATTATATACGTAAATATACACTAATGGGCTGATCAACATCTCACAGGTGGTGCCATCGTAAGATAAGCATAATTTATTAATGCCCCTCTTCAATCCATTCATTCGATGTAGAAACCTATCTATGTGTTCCGTCCCGGGTAACAGGTGGTTAGGCAGGTTGTTGTAGGCCCAGGTAAGCATTATTTGTAGGCCCAGCCAAGTAGGAGCCAAGTAAGCCAAGCGTGAGCAGGAGCCAAGTTATTTAAAGAGGCCCAGTGAGCAGAGGCCCGGCCAAGTGAGCCCATCCAAGTGGGGTTGAGCATAGTATTCCCAGCTGTAAGCAGGAGCCAACCAAGTGAGCATCGTAGGCTTGGTGGAGTGCTTGGTGGGAAGGTTTGTGTGACCAATATAGCATACACAATAGCAACTAGAGATTATTCTAGCAAGTAAGCATCTATCACTAAAAAACACAAGCTCTGGGTGTAAGTGTATATAAGTATTGCCCAATAAAAGCACCGCCAGCTCCCAAGCTAATAAGCTCTCAAGCTCCCAATCCCGCATCATAGTTAAATGCTCTGAAAAGGTCCGGAGGTCTTGCGCTTCTGAGGGCAAGGATAAACAGTTTCTTTTAGGGCATGTCCTCTCCTTAGGGCACGCAAAGGTGAGGTAATGGGAAAATCCCATTAACCCCGCACCTCCGCAAGGGGGCAATCCATCGAGTGCAAATGTATTCATGTGTGAACAATACATTCATGTCCAGACTAGGGCTCGAAATTAAGGCGCCCCGAATAATAATATAAAGGCAAAGAAGCGTCTACGTTGGAACTGCCTTTTCCTCTCCAACTAGAAAAACCATCAGTCGAGCTACCCAATTTACCTTCTTGCATACGTCCGTAGGTCTTGCCCTTCATAGGCTACCCCTTTTTATACACACACTTGTTACCCCTATCACCTTTTCAAATTTAGAGCTAAAGGCCTCGGCGTTATTGACATATTTCACTCGTGAGCTGGGTCGGCGTTACTTACATTTTGGTGTTCCAATAGGGGCCAGGAATGAATGACGGAGAGCAGCCTAGGAGGGAGAAAGCGGCCCGGAATGAAGTTAGATGAAGAACAAGGAAGGGATAGGAACCCTGTTGTTCTCTCTATGTTTGCTCCTGCCAACTCTATCTCTGCTTATTGATTCCATCTTCATATCCCACGCTTCTTGCTGAATGCAACTAGTTGGACTAAATAAAACTGTTGAACTCCCGCATATGTGCTTCCATAGGTAATTCCCCCCCCTCAGTAGGCGCTTATTATCCTTGATTCCCATTGGATTAGCCCCTGTGAGTAGGCCCCTAACCTCCATCTCGGGTGGGATTAACCTGCACTAACCATTTTTGGATTGTAGCCTAGGTGAGCCGAATTCGACCAAGAGAGAGAGCCAAAGTTGTTGCATGGTACCCAGTTTTAATCGCTAACGCTCATGGTTATTTATTCTTGCCTCCAGATTGCTGGTTATCCTTCGTATTTTGAACTGAGTGGACATCGAATGAAAGGTCAATCGCTTTCGATCGAGTCGACGAAGAGCATGTTGTATCTCATTCCCCACCCTGTGTGAGATCATAGCTGATAGATAGATATCCGAGTCGATAGCATGTGGTATATCATGACCCATACTGTTGGATCCCATAGCTTATAGATATCCGAGTCGCCGGCCGATAGCAAGCACTTTGGTAGATCATCCCGACCTGTATGTTTCAATCAAATGACAGTTCCGAAAGGTGTTTGTTGTCCCATCTTGATAAAAATCCCCGACCTTGCAAAAGAAATTAATGGCGGCATCCCATGAACCATAGATAGGGGGTGGGTGCCTGCCTTCTCTCTCAACAGCAAAGCACTTCAGCTGCGGAGATCGTTAAGCACTGATGCTGAGATCGAGCGTTCACTGCCTCATTATCTCTCAACAGCAAAAAAGAATTTCATAGACACGGGCTGGATGATTGTCGATTCGTAGCTAGCTCCTCATGCTTACCTTACTCCCCTTGCTTGCTACCCCGATTATGGATCGATCACAACTGGTTTGGTTGGATGCAGATCAATTAGAAAGCAGCCCCTTGTTGGACGGGAGACAGCAGGATATGTCCAGTTTTATCACACTTGCTCGAATATGCTCACTCGGTACAGCGAGCGTTAGACCTTTGACAGAACCTTCAGCAGATATCGTGGAAACTGCCTGCCTTATTATCTTTATCTCACAGCCTGCACTTTAGGACACGATTGGATGAGCGATTCAACAAAGATCTTCCGTAGCTTCCCTTGCTCCCCATGCACGATTGCTTGATTATATGGCTTGGCTGAATGGATGGTGGGTGATTAGCCGAGAACCATTGAGTAGCTACCTATGATTGATTGCTTGATAGTCGCCAATAGGGTTTATCTTTAGCTGATATTGTGGAAACTGCCTTATGATATCTATATAGTCAGAACTCCAGCGGAGACAAATCTTTGGAACTTAAGAACTGAAGCTTAGATCGTTTAACTGCTGGATGGCTTGGGTAGATGAGTGGGATTATGGTTGGTCCATCAGAGCCACCTCGTTGGATGGACGGGCTCACAGCATTCACTGGCAGACCTGGAATCACATCACACTTGCTTTAAGATGCTGCTGGATATCACGTATTAACTTATGGGTACCGCTATGAAATATTATTCCTGCTGAGTTTGGACAATCATTGGACAATCATCAGAACAATCAATTGGGATGAGTATGAATCTTTCGTGCTCTTTACTGTTCTTTGGGATTCAAGCGATGACCTTCCAAACAATTGGACAATTTACTCCGGGGCAGATAACTTACCGGCAACAAAGCAGCAACAAGCAGTGACATTCTAATAATTTGGAGGTGTGTGTCCGGTAACAGACGACTCTCTCCTTACACGATAAAGATTTTATCCGGCAAAAAAGCAACCGGCAACAGAATGTCCGGGCAATTACCTATTACTCCAGGGCATTTATATCCGGCAACAGACTGCTGAGGTGAGGACACTTATCGGCAACAGACTGACAAGCCTGCAGGCATTATATTGTTGAGCCTGCAGGCTCTACTCACTATAGATGATTTGAATATGCTTTCTCCGTCCATCTCTCATCCAATGTTGGTTCATTCAACTAAGATTGAGTAATACCCCCACAACTCTGTTAAATGGGTCACATCCTTGCCCGATGCGGACAAGCACCTACGGACCTTGGTTTATTATAAAGGACGCAAACTTGGGTGAGATAAGGGTGGTTGCTCCTCCCCTTGCCCATCTTCAGGCTTAGTGTTATAAATAGTAGCACCATCCCAAATATAGTGACAGGCCATGATTAGAGTAAATCCAGTCACTTTCACTTCCTGCAGACACAAAACAATTTGAAGACTATCAAATTCATCCTGCAGACCATGGTCTTCCTGACCGGGTTGAAAATATTCCAAACATTCCATGATATGTACTTCATTGGAAACATTCAACATAGATATCCATCTCCTCACCATCCTTACCACTTAGCACTTGGCAATAGTTTGGTGTAACGAAGTTACCTTTTTTTAAACGCATGGGTCACCCACCCATCAAGGGTGTTATTCTTGGGTTGTCTTTTTTCATCATATAGTGGCCTGCCTTTCCAGCCTTAGATAAGGATATCGGGCCCTACGACCACTCCCCCATGGTTAGGAACAGCCTGAGAAGAGCTCTCAGGGGTTTAGTAAGGTGATAAGAGAGGATCTCAAATTTTGATAGACAATCTATTTAGGTCCTCAGTCACAAAGATGGCTCTTTTTTTATGCATTTCATGCAACTGAGAGATGGCTTTATTGTTAGACCCGTGTATACATTGCATGCATAGCCTTGGGATTCTTTGGGTAAGTTCATAGTTTGTTCACATCGACTTTGGATTAAGACATATCATTACATTCGGAGAACGGAGAGGCTCTATCAGGTTTGTCGCCTGCATGACATTTAGTTGGAGGAGCACTTATCTTCTGTTGCATTGTGTACTATGAGATAAAGGGGTAGTTCCATTGTCTTTACAGCAAACCAATAGGACCACTTACTACTTCTTTTTCTAATTGGACCAGAGGTTTATAGCTCTCCTTGAGGGGAACAGGAGCAAATATCTCAAATAATCTCCTGTAGTGGATTCAGGGGACATTTTTGACAAGGTCCACAAAGGACAAAGACTATCAGGCTGATCACTTCCTTGTTTCCCTATCTCGGTGATAAATGCTCGTAAGCGACATGCAAAGTCCTAGGATACTTCGACTTCTATATTGGGGAGACATACTTCTTATCGACCTGCAGCCAGTAGACTTGTCCCCACTAGGTTCTCGAGGAGACTTCATTTACAGCATAGGTTAGCCACTTGCTCCTCCACCCTCACAAGCACCCGGAGTTCCGTCACCATGTTCTTCTTGATGACCTTTAGTGTGAAAAGATCTATGATAGATGGTCAACTTCCACCCAGTCCCCTCAGTCCAGAGTTTTCTCCAGAGGAGATTATTTGAGAGTGTATTTGCTCCTGCTATATGGTTTTTGAGTCCGTTGGGGTGTTGTCTTCTTCTTCCTACCCTCATTCTGCTTCTCTCTAATGTGCTTTGAGATGCTCCCTTGGTCCCCTTTTTAGTTGGAGATGGGTAGCTGTTTTGATTTGTCATCATCATATTATGTTTTACATAGACATTGACATTGTATTTATTCTAGTTACTGTTGTTTCTTTCTTTAGCTATTTTGCTTTAATGTGGATGAGTGACAGGAGTTGATTTTGCATTCCCACTATGTACTTGCACTGGATTGTACTTTTGAGTCCTATTGACCTACTACTGTGGTCATTCGTTGAACATTAAGGGGGAAGTACCTCCAATAAGAGTGGAGGACAGGCCCTGAAAGGTCAACCCAGTAAGGTCCTTCCAATTGAGGGAATAAAATAGTATCCTGGTCTTTCCGGTCCTGAGCTTAGAAAGATACACCCCTCAAGAAGGTGAAGTCAGGTTCCATCTTCACGCTTCAGGTCCGCCATGCTATAGATAAGTAAGTCACCTAGCGGGGACGTGGTGGGATAAACCGGACCTTAGACCTGCCTGATATCTTCTCGATTGATACCCGCAGGATAGGAGACAGCTTCAGTAGCACCTATTAAAGCAGTAGCAGCCACACTAACAGGTGACCCAGTACGATCCATCAAGGACCAGGGCAGGCAAGGAACCAAGGTACGGCGGAACCTAGGATGGAAGGCAAGAGTCAATGGCTCTACTAGAGTCAATGGAAGGGGAGAGCCAGTACTATAATGGGGACATAAATGCTCCTAGAGCTGGAACCAGGCCAGTCACAAGAACGAGATAAGTCATTAGGCAAGTTCCCCCTTCCTTGCATGAACACGACCTGTGCTTGGATGGAAGGCGATAGTCCCCCTCTAAGAAAAAAAAGAAATAAGTAACATGAATTTGAAGACTGATAGAACCAATATACAAATAGGTGAAAATAGAATTCTTTCTTTTCTTTCCTAGTCCTGTTTCCTGGTCCTGCCAGCTCTGGTTCCTGGTCCGTGACAAGAGAAAAATAGGATCTAATTCGGTAGTAAGCGCTTCCGATAGATAGCTGTACAATATATATAATGATATCCTTTCTATAGTTCCGTTGGTTGGGCTTTTAATATATAGTTGTATGGGGTTAGTTCATTAGTCCTAGAGCACCTATAGTTCCATTGGTCCTAGAGCACTCTGAGTTCATTAGTCCAAAGAGAATTTGGTTTGAGTAAGGGAGTTAGTGCTGGGTTGCTTCCAAGGGTAACCCAGTACGTACCTTACCGAGGAGTCCTGGGGTTCCATTAGTCCTGGAGTACCTGGCATTAGTACTAACCCAAGTATTATATTGGGGTTAGTTCGTGTGTCACCTTCATAAAAAGAGTATTTCCTCGGGCACTTAGTTGAGGGCAGGACTGCCGTTTAGCGTAGCGAGCCGCCCTCTCTAGAGTCTTTTCTTTCTTCTATTTCTCGCTGGAATACGGGGTGTCGTCTCAGTCCCCCCCAAATAATGGTATAAAGAGAGGGGAGTATACCTGCTATAGGAAATAGCACTGATAGAAAGCCAGTGGATAGGATGGTAACACAAGTAATTAAGGGAACGCAAGATCCCCCCAATAATAAGAAATTATTCCAAACCAAGCATTAAAAACAGGGGCGTAGGCATTGGAAACACAGGTAGCATCCTCGCCAGGAGCAGCACCCCTTCCGGTTTTATAGCAATTACCTCGCTTGGTTCCAGAACCAATAGCTTCCCCTCCGGGTCGAGAACCATAGCCAATAGGGCCCAGCCGAGGGATGGATGGAAGGATGAATGGTGGAATGTGGTAAATTGGAGAGTGCGAAGGTGGCGTTGCGAGATGATAGAGAGTGAAACGTGGCCTATCGAGTTCTCCTACGTGAACCTGGTCTTAGTCAATAATGGGGGAATGAACCAGCTATAGTGCTTGATTAATGCATATCAATTTATATTCCACATCCTTCTGAGCATCATCCAGATATTTCCTCACCCGCTTGTGTAGACTTTCAAATTCTAAGTAGAACTGCAGGTTCTATCTTATTTTCGGTGCATCATCAACAACATAACCCCATAGTGCTCTTTATTGCATGGAGTTTTTTGTGTAGCCTGGCTTCCTCCAAAGTATCCTTTTACCTGGCCTTCCATGTATGCTTTGATTCCTTGTAGACTTCCCACTTAGCTTTGACTTCTGTTAGCCTCTTCAGGGTGTCATCCAGTTTCTGACACTGCTTATTTAGGTCCTCTTTTCTCTTATCTGCTAAAGTCTGTGTTGCAACCACTTGATCCGAGGCCTATTGCTTCTTTCCTTTCCAATCCTCAACCTCCTTTAGTAGCTCCTCAATTCTATAATGGAGTCTAACAGTATCAGAATCCCCTACTTATTATATAAAAGTGGGGGTAGGAGGTACTTGGTACTTCTCTTTTTTGGCAATCTTGGCTCTCAGAGTAAGTCTTTCCTACTGAACCTTTTCTAGTGGGGCAGTCAAATTTAAGGCATCAGCCCTTCCCCTCCTTTGTCGGGAAAGAGCTCCGCACCTTTTCACTTCTAATAATTCCACCTACTCATTTCAAGATATATTTTATACATTGAGCACAATGTTTTAACTAATAAGGAAGGCAATGCTTACCTTTGTAAACTTCTGCCTCTCTTCCAACATTTGAGAACTAGGGGGGGGTCCTAATGCAGTCTGGGTGCTTTCCAGGGCCTTAATTTGATCCTTCTGTTGCTTAAGTATGGATACATCCTCCTTGTCTACCTATGGATCCTTCCCTCTCCCGTTGAATGGTGCATATATACCTCTCCCGCCCGTGGTTTACTTTAGGCGCGACTTCTTTACCGGATGAAAATGAGGGGGTTGGGGATACTTCCCCAGCTTCAAGTCATTAGTAAATATAAAGGTAAGCTACTAACCAGTTTATAGAAGGGAAAGGGGATCGGCAATAAGTAATAATAAATATCTATCAAATCCTAAATACTAGAAAGAATAATACTATACATTATAGTTCCTACTCTTATTCTCTTCTACCTAACTAGAACCTATATTAATTCCTTTAGACTCTACTATCTAATTCCTACTTCCTAATAGAACCTTACTTCAATAATATAACCTTTATAATTCCTATTCTTATGGAGTTCTATATTATTTATATAGTTAGGAGTTATTAGTTCTGAGTGAGGAGTGTAGCGCTTATAAATTCTTTGAAAGGCTAGGAGAAGTATAATATCTTCCTGTTATTATGAGGATAAGAAATAGAACCTTGTCAATATCTAAATAAGAAAAGTTATAGAATCTCGACTTTCGAATTACTAAAGAATAGCTTCTAACCTATCTTAATCCCTGAATAGGAGAACCGGATCCTACTTCATTTCCGTTCATCCTATAAATGTGAATTATATAGGTTCAGGGTAGGCGCTAAGCTTTCTATTACTAAATAATGTAGCCTTTTTGTTTCCTTTCTCCTGGAGTAATAGCAGTACTTATCTAGGGTTTATCCTGGTATTACTCTTGTATGATTCATAGTTCAAGGAGATTTCCCACGAGACCAAATCCTGTTAGCATCTAGCTTAGTATATCTCGTATATATAGTCTATTTTATATTTGTCCACCTGCTGCATTGTGAGATGAATTGAAGGCAGTATTTATCCTATCCTTTTGATTGATGAATGGTCGTTTTGTCAAGATTTATGTGATCCTCATGGATGATGTGTATGGTAGATGTGTGTTCCTGTTTTTGATCTGCTGTGTTTCCCTCTCCCTTTGGTCGAGCAACTCCGTCCCTCTTTATTATATATATATAGTTACCGAAGTCATACGAGTCAATACGTGAAAGGCTTCGTAAACTCAGAGGCTACTTAAAGCCTGTATCTATTTCTTTAAAGAACTCAAATGCTTTTTCTTTAAAGAACTCAAATGCTTTTGGTAACCGGGAATAGCATAAAGAAAGATAGGGAAGACACAACTCCATCCCCATATACCATCCGTAAATAGAGTATAGTATGCCCTTTCACAAACTTACTTCCTTACTTTGCTTTCAATACGTTACGCCTCATATTTATATAAATATCATCATGATTGGTCGGAATTGTTAAAGAAGGGTCTTGATTGTTGCTCGGTTTAGGAGGAAGCTTGCAACGAACAAGGAAATGACAATTCAGAGGCTATCGCGAGATACTTGAGCAGAAGGCACGAGTATGAGAAGCTTGCTGAATAAGATGATAGGTACTTGGGCGCGAGGCACAAGTCCGTTGGAGGAACTAGAAGTGGAAACAATTCATGCTAGTCTCCCTCCTCTTATCATTGAGGCTGTTTGGTAAAACCTACTGCCCAAGAGTGGGTCAGTGGGCATTGAGGTATTAGGAAGTGGTGCCTTGGTAAAAACTCTTGAAGTTGTTGAGTTGCAACAGGTGACTTAGTAGTTGAGGCATGGAGGCGACTTGCCTTAGTCCGAAACAGTGTATGAGTTGACTGAAGTGCAGATGGAAATGACAATTTTGAGCATGTAGAAGCACATTCTCATGTGTTTGGGCGGGACCTCCAGATCTGTACATTGGAGAGCTAGCCACCGGTGAACCACCATGAAGATTGGCGGCAATTACCTACCTATTTATGCAGATCGTGAAGTCGTCTCTTTAATGGTAATAGTAATGACGGATCGAGCGGTCATATAGAAAAATAGCATGTCCCAGGAGCTTATACCAGTGGAACTTACTTTTATGCTAACACTGGCTGGGATAGAGCGCAGCTGCACTTTCTTTTCAGTTGCTTTTGTAAGGTTTCGTTCGTCGGGTCCGGCTCTCCCTTAGTCTTCTCGAAATAATCCGGTCAGGAAGATAAAGGAACAAACTACTGGAGCCAGGCAGGGTGCATCCTGGCAAGCTCCTTTAGTTCTACCCTGACTTAATCCATAATTAATACTATAGGGAGATCACTATGAAAATGAAAGACGATTATCCAAGAGAAAATCCCACGTACCGAACGAGAATGGAACAATTGAGAGTCAGTTTTTCTCCCCTCCCATCCCCATTGGATTCGTAAAAATTGGGGATCTATCACGCACGTTTCGCATGATATCCCCCAATTCAATTTTTACGAATCCAATCTTTCATTAGCAGACATAACATATATGGATACATCTACATATATGTATCTAGATAAAGATATATAAATATACAGATACACAACTATATCCATATCCGTATCTAGATAGGTATATATCTACATCCACATATATATGTTCCATACATCTATATCTATCTATCTAAATAGAGATCCATATCTTATCTATATATCTATGCAGATATAGATCCATATCTATACAGATCCATAGATATCTACACCT
>Ga0233342_1000100_pt1 | contig 26629 bp, 11 predicted proteins | sample GEONDECOMP273_FD_180706 | JGI IMG/M metagenome (GOLD analysis project Ga0233342, IMG submission 180706) | Leaf litter microbial communities from Shasta-Trinity National Forest, California, United States - GEON-DECOMP-273 | ecosystem: Environmental > Terrestrial > Plant litter > Unclassified...
CCTACTGGTTGGTTGTTTCGGGCCGTTTTGCTTGGGTCGGGACGTCGGGGAGAAAGAAAACCTCATGCGCTTTATATTTAATATGTATAATTGTTGCATCCGGCCGGTAGGTGGTTGGGTCAAACTACGTACACTGGGGAGGATCATGGGGTTGGGTTTTTTGGAGATAAGAGAAAAATCACTTTTAGCCATTAGTTCATCTTATTTATTTATTACTTACAGGTTGGCGGCTTTGCTTAAGCGGGTCGTTGTCAGGGAAAAGAAGGATAAATCCATTAATCAAGTGGGTTACGTCTTCAGGTTAGGTCATCGCCCAAGGTTGGTTAAATAAAAACATGTAAGGGAAACAAAAAAAAAGAAAGAGCTATGGATTTTTGATTTCCGCCATAAGGTCCAGCGTAGTCTGTACGGGAGGAGATCTCCCAATTAACCCTTTGTTTGTTTGCGGGTTGTCATCAGGTTTGTTGGTCAAAGCGTTATAAGGTGTTTTACGATCAAGAGTAAGTACAATAAGTTGTTCTATTATATAGGTTTTCCAAAGCTATATTATAAAAGGTTCTTACCTTTAGTTCAGCTTATTGAAAGGAATGAGCTTTAAGCTTACTTCTGTGGCCGCTAGGAAGTAAGGTTTCAATGGGGGAAGCCCGTTTTGTCCGCCCATATATGCATGATGCTTTAGCTCTAGGTACACTAAGCGCCCAACACCCGAGCCATGGACGGGCAAACTACACAATAAACACAATAGGGTTATTCAGGGTTTGGTTTACAGACTAAATGGATGGGGACAAATTTAGCTATAACATCCCTATCTTTTTACTTCTTGCATACAACGTTTTTTAGTTCTTCGTTAGTCTATCTTATTGATTACTTACCCTTCTTTGATTATTTCTACTGGTGCCACATACACTCGGTCTTATATATTAGAATATACAACACTACATTGACATTGCTTTCAGCCAGATACAGCTTCTTCTTTGCGGGATACTACCCCACAGTTCTATTCGCTTTAGGCGTTTTGGTTTACACTTGTCTTAGGATTTTTCACTGCCGAGGAGGAGTTACTTGATGCTTCCTTCTTTAGCTTCAACTGCTGGGGAACCGGTTCGCTTACTGTGATGATAGGGGCTTAGACTTATTACTTTATGCTTATGTGCTTCCCTTTTTGCTTTTTACGAATTACTACCTTTACTGCAAAAAAGGGAGGGGGCATTTCTTATTTTCAAATAGCTATTGAGGAGTAGGAGCGTATTGGGGGGGTTTACTCCAATCACATACAAGCGGGTTACTACAGGTACTGCCGGGTTAATACGGGTTAGACACATCCGGGTGCGCAAGACCCCCGGACCTTTAAAGAATGGTTTTCAATTATGGTCGGGATGGATTCCTAGGAACCTAGCGCGCGCGAGGGTTTTTCGTTTTGTTACGACCCAATTATTTCAATTCTCCTTTTTGGGCTATGTACTTTTCCCTTATCTCAATGCGCAGATGAATCTGTGAGGTACGAGGGCTCCTTTGTAAGTGTATCTCCAACATTTGCAATTAAGCTTCTTTCGGTCGTTCTATAGCTTATTGCCCTTCAGTAGAACCATCGCAGTTCAGTGCTTCTCGGCCTTCTTAAAAGTATCCTGTTGGGCCTACGTTTATGACTCACTTGGCATCCGTTGGTGCGGTGTTCGTTACGACGACTCCCTTTTTAGAGTAATGAGTTTCGGCGATATATGGGGTTTTTCCTTAATACGTATTCGACGATGTCATTTTTGTGCCTCTCAATGGGAGGCTTCGAAAGGGTTGCATTAGTAAAAAAGGTTGAAAGCATGAAATGTAGTAGGAAAATGTATGACCTAAACCTTGTCGGAACTGTAATTTTATTTCCAAAGGGAGGGGGATGGGCGTATTAAATAAGGGCAAGACCCATTGTTTATACTAGATGTCTTAAATGGTATTTTAACTAGTTAAAGGATGACTTATAAAGAAGACTGGACTATGCCAGATGGGAAATTTGCTTAATAAAAGGTAGCCTGTCTATCCGGTCACAAGCATGAGCCTAGTCTTTTAAAAGTGGGAAATTAAGGAGTGGGAAGGTGGCCTGGTCAAAAGAAGACCTATTGGACCTTTAAATGTAATTTCAATACTTAAAAGTGGTGTATGCCTGGAAAGTAATTCTACGCCCTGGAACCAGGTTATTTTGATAATGTGAACATGTCAAGATATGGTAAATTTCAGGTGGTAAAGGTGGCTACCGTCCAACCATACCAGCAAGAGAGGACCACACAAACAAGCAAGCAAGATAATAAGAGCCGAAGCCAAGAAGATTCCGAGTCCCGAAAATGAAATCCTAAAGGTGAAGCATGGAATGAAGATCGATCCCCTTAAAACATAAATTTGCCTTTTCATACCCTGGCATTATTTTAACTGAATAAAGGAATTTCGTTGCACAACTTGTTCATGCAATTTTAAGCACAAGACTTCAAGGCCCAATTCCCCCCCAACTCAACAGATTGTGTTTGGTTTAACCGGGTTATGCATGGAGAAGTTGTTTGGTTTGTGCACCTCACACTGAAGATTTATTTTCAATCTAAGTCCCATATGTATTAACGGGGTAATACGTGGGATTAAAACTATTCTCCCTTCTCGATGATTTGTCGTAGCGCCCTATCGGACGATGAGCAGCGTATCCCTTATTGGACGAAATGTGTGGGATTACCACTACTCTATATTTATTATTTGTCATCAATAAAACAGAAACTTATTTATTTAATTGCAAACATAGATGAAACGGTGCTATGACAACAGGACTTTGGGCGTAAATGTCCTATTGTTTACCTCCTGTCTATGACCGGCTGGCAATGGCTGTTCTGATTGGCGATGACCTCCTGTCTCTGGCTCATGGGTGCGCAATTGGGAAGTTAAGTCAAGCAGTCCTCTGCTCGGCGGCTATTGCAAATAGGGTAGTGCTTGCTGTTGTGCATTCCGACTCTGCTGTCCTTGCTTGGCTGATTCCTTCTATTTCACTTGATAATTCTGTTCTGTTGATGAAGGCAAAAGGTTTTAGGTTAAAGGCTGAAAGTTACTGATGACTGCCCAATTATATGATTCATTACAGCAGCTAGACAATCTTGGTTGGAAGGAAGCGCTTGCTTGGGCTGACTGGTTCAAGGTGAAATGCTTTAAAAGTAATTATTCTGTAATAAAACCTCACTTTTTCATTGAAGTTCGCTGATCATACGCAATTCAAAAAGAGGTTTCCGGCGGGCTAAAAAGGACTTCTAATCTTTTTAAACTAAACGCTGGTACTTGGTTGTATAATCTCTCAGTCCACTAGTGGCTGTAATTGCCTTTTTCACTTCATATGCTTTTAATGTGGACTTTATATATATAGTGCTATGTTTGGCAAAGGAGAGTCAGGTAACAACTGTATCTTGTGATTTTTCCCTATTAGGTGGGTAGCCCTTTATACTCTCGAAATGCTTCTATGTATGCCTAAAGCTTCTACTATTGGTGTTTCTGGAGACTACTTTACTTCTACCGATTCATCTCCTTGTTGATTTGTCACAAGAAAAGCAAGAAAAACTTCCTACTTTGCTGTTCACTGCGCATAGTTCCTTCTCGGGGTATGGGACCTCACTCACTATATTGGGCCTGCTGAAAACAATGGGGTCATTCCTCTTGTTATTCTGCAATAGCGCTATACCTTAAACTATAGCCTTAACCCCAGCTGTGGTTGGACAAGAAGTAGACCCCCAAAAAAAATTAATATCTGCGTTTTAACCGCCATGGATACGTCCTTGCCTACAGACACAACCAGTTGTTTAGCCATTGAATACAAGCCAGCATGGACTCTTGGATCTAATCTTGGACATCTAGTGAACTACCACCTGTAAATTATAGGAAACGCCCTTAAAGGTTATAGTTCAGAAAATAGAAAATCCATTTGAGTTTCCCAATGAGCTATGTATACTCCGTCCAGTCATGAGCCAAATAGAAATGCCGGGTAGGTTTCGATCCATCAATACAAGTAGTTATGCCGGGGGTATATGGAAGAGTCAGTGTTGCCAGTACTCAACAAGAGTCGGTCCCAAGAGTGGTGCCAGGGAGGTAATGCACTCAATCCCAGGGATCTTCGCCAAGAGTAGAGCCAGATAGGGAGGGGTAGATCCCGATACTCAATGACTGGTGGTGGTGATTCACTAGATTGCCGAGAAAGAGACGATCCAAGAGTCAATGCCTGGTAGGTCAAAGTGCCGCTAATACACAATTTTGGTACTCAATCAAGAAAATGCTAGGGGGATAAGTCAATGAATGCACTCAATCATTGAGTAGGGATTCTGGAAATGGCCTATTTTCATTCCGGTTGGATACCATACCCAAGCCCCTCCTCCTATCGTCAGAGTCCCTCCGGGTCCTATGATTGCTCCAACAAAGCAATAGAACTATTTTCTTTTTCTAAAGTTGGGGGTGAGTAGAAAGGCTCACCCGACCCAAGGAGGGTGAGGAGGGTCCGCCAACAAACTCAAGTGTCATCCAGGGAAGGACTCGATGCCAAGGGGAAATAGAACAGTCAATCCAGTTTATCCAGTTCGTCCCGCTTATATGAGGTTAAATAACTTGATGCCAGGAAGTAATCATGGCTGCTACTTTCTCTTTGATGGATCGCTCTTGCTTGCCCTCATGATTAGGACCGTTACTGCTTTAGCTACCTAATTTATTGCCCTGCAGGGCTTGGCCAACATCCTGTTTGTAGGTAAACTGCCTAAAAAGTATGATTCTATTTTAATAATTTCCACTTTGTGGACCCGGATGAGAATGTAGAATCTGAGCCAATAAAAAGGCAATCTTATTCTAAATAAAGGAAGGTTAAACTTTTTTATGCGAGGTAATACATGCGAGTAAAACGAATAGATGCGAGTCTAAGCAGAAGTAATTAACTGTAAAATTTGCTAAAGTTGGTTCCGTGTCTAAACCACTTCCAGTAAGGAGTATATATGCTGAGGTACACCTAACGCTGGAACTCAGGACCTTACCTGCCTTTGCCTTATCTGTATGTAACTACTTTACTTAGACATCCTGATCCTTCCACGAGAGAAACGTCAGTAAATGCCCTATTGATTTCCCGAAAATTGAGCTTTGATGACCCAGATGAGTAATGTATAATCTGAGCCCATAAAAAGGCAATATTATTAAAGAAAAACTAGTGAATGAGGCCCCCACCCAATAAATATTGAGGAAAGGAAGGGGACTTACTAGTTTATTATGGATTTCAAATATATGCATGCTCTTGCTCTAATTCACTTTGTTACCCTCTCTATTCCACTAGCTTTATTCCAAAGTCTGAATTCCCAAGGCTAGTCCCACCCCAAAGGGGTAGTATGAGGCTACCAAAGTAGTAAGGATAGTTTATTATGATTAATAAAATTATAGTAAAGATTGTTACTGTAAATTAAGTGTTAAGCGGTGACCCGTTCATTCATTGAATAAATTCCCGTTATTGTTGATTCGGTCGGTGACCTAACTAAAAAAATTAATCATTGCATTATATAAGTGTAAATATAATACTTACCCTAGGGCTCTTATTCCAGCAGGCTGAAGGCAAGTGTTGTTGGGCGGCACTCCGGCTCCGTTGGGTGAAGGCATTCAAGGGCTATTCCAAGAATGCAGTTGGTAATAATTCCCTAGTTGTATTGGCCTCGTGGCCATACCACCAATAGTGATACTTGGTACCAAGAAGGTAAGATGGTGATACCCAGAAGATCCTATACCAAGTTATAAGGTAAGGGGAGGAACGTTTAGTGCCGGTCCCAATAAAAGAAGGGTTTTAACTAGCTGTTCCTATAAAGCAATTCCATCAAGGTAGGGCAGGTGTCTAGACCATCATCAGGTGGGTGAGTTGGTAAAAAGGGAAGGGCGCTGTACCCTTATAATCCTTCCTGGCATCAGGTAAGTAAGGTTGAAAGTGCCTCATCACCCCACCCATAATCTGATCTGATCTCATGCAGAAGAAAGAGAGCAAAGATAAGTCTAGGTAAGAAGCATAGTTTAAAGAAATGGGAGTATGAACATAATGCGACAGGATCTGTGAAGAAAGCACACAGACTTAAGCGCAATTGTTAGAAGATGTTGAATTAAAATAGGTCGGGCAGAAGTTGCAGGTTGGACAAGGGAAGGCGAAGATCGTCTATATATCACAGCCCTGTAGATAGAAGCTATAGTGATCAGCCCTAGTGAAATGACACTTACACTACGGAACCACCTCTGGTTCCTACCTCCGCTATAGATTGATTCGCTGTTGTTTGGTGGCCAGTTACCAATAAACTCCCCATAGGCGTGTCATCAAGTTGCACAGTTCGATGTTTACAGGAAGGAAATATAAATATATATATATATATATATATTATTTATTACACGGGTCTCATTTTTACCTGTTATCTATTCCCCCATTCCCCAAACTAACCCATTGCAGCCAATAAGTAGACACCAGATGGGATATTGTGATTGAGTTTCAGTTTCCACCAGACGGGAGATATTTCCCCACCCCTTCTTTGGTCGGGATTGTCAAGCGAAGCAGAAGAAGTCTTCCTTCGTCGTTGGAGGTATTCCTTCTGGCGGCAAGATCCTCAGGCAGGTATAAGGAATTGAGGAGAAGAGCCATGTTTTTACCAGACGAGATATTTATTGAAGAGTTATCTCTAGTTTTCTACCCGAGAGATTATGTTCCCATGATGTTGCCAACAGACGAGATATTGTGTTTAGGTTTGGGGGCAGTACAAAAACATACCAAAGCTTATCGGGTGTTGGCTGTAGCTCAGGAAAGAAAATAAGTATGACCAGCAAGCACTGTTGCATCCCAATAATTGGCTAGCTCACTCTAAAAGTAATAGTGGTACAATTTATTGATCCATTCATCAATCTATTCATCAATTCATATCCATTTATATCAGCTCTAAATTAAAGATAAGAGGCATGCATTCACTAGCTAGCTCTCTAATAAAAGTGGTACTAACAATAAGCTAGCTATAATTGAAAGTAGGATCCATTCCTCGATGCATCCACAATTAATTCATTGTATATCCTGTGCCATAGCGGTTCGTGTTTCTTTAAGTAATCCTGTCCAGGTGCGTGGGTTAGTGAAATAAAACTGTTCTGTTCCTTTCAACTGTGTGTTTTTTTTTATCTTGGGTATGGGTATGACCGGCTGCTCTGTGAGTTGATATGTCCATCACGTCCCGGGGTAAATAAATCATTTCGTCAACGCTGCCCCGCCCCCGTGTTTCAGGGGTTTACTCAGCAGTTGTAGAATTAATCTATCCAGTTCCTGGCCTCATTCATCCACACCCTCTCTAGCAAAAAAAGCAATATACTTGAAATCCTCTTGTCCAGCGTGGAAGTGTTCTTTTATATCGCTGCTGGCTGAAACCCCCCACCAATAATAACTTAGGGGCAATATAGATATCATTCCGGGAGGGGAGGTAGAGAGATATCATCATTCCGGCAGGGAGGTTGCGCCATTAAAATAAGAGAGCGGGACTATAAAAAACAGGTGCTACCCAGATAGAGGTGCTACCCATAAGTCCTACCAAGAGGAGGGGCTAGGCGCTACAAATGATTAGGTGCAGTGAACGATTAGGTGCTGCTACGAATGAGGTGCTACGAAGGAAGTATACAAACGAATATGTGCAACCACAGGAAGGGGCTATGCGCAGTGAACAAATATGCACTACGAATATTGCTACAATGAGGTAGGTGAGCGATACCATACCATTTCAATTTGCCATGAAATTGAACCAAGTTATCTTATGAGATAGTGAGTGCTTGAGCCATGTTACACCACCATATGAGGATCTATTTCTTGAGCCATTTTCTTAAAAGATTAGATTGATTGATCAATCAATAATCATCCCATTCAATCCATGTATTTCCCAAAGCTTCCCGGATCCCGTCCTTTCATTCCTTCAATTATCTATACCATACCGAGACCGTCCCAACCAAGAGAATCCCATTCCCTCTTACCGGTGCCTGGCCTAAAAGGATAAGACCTATCCAACAACGACCCATTATAGATAAGCTCATCCGAGATGCCCGTGCAAGACCACCAATAAAGGTAACCATTTCTTAATTAATTCCCAGCAGCACACGTACCTATATTGATTTTCACAAAATAAGTTAGTTAAGGGGAGATAAAATCTTCTTATCTTTGTGGGTACTACGCGAGGAATATTATGGGGTATAGAAAACTATTACAGCAATTTATTAACTACTAGTAGTTGCAACTCGTAGTTGCAATAGACTAACCGAACTAGGAAACTAGTATAAACCAGTCAGATGGACTAGGTTTTTATTGAACTAATACAGACAAGTTTAATGTCTCTATGCTCATATATGTGTTTATTTATAGATCTATGGTTTTTTGTATCTAAAGGTTGCTAGCTAGCACGGTCTATAGGCTATTTTCACCATACTGTGTCAATAGCAGTATGTGAATAAGGGTAATCCTATGCTGGGTCATACCCAAGCAGTGCATTGAAACGCATTGAATATTTTATATACCGGAACTTTTTATTGGAGCACAGGTATGAGGGGTAAAACCACACCCCCTTAGTACCATTGGGGCTTATCGACAAAAATGAATGAACCCATTCGCCAAAAGTGGTCGAGGGCGAAGGCGCGAAACCAATAGGGAGGAGGTTTTAGTAATTTTTTCCAACCCGACCAAACTAACATGGAGAAGGACATGATTCTATTCCAGTAGTGTACTTTTCAAACTTATTAAAGAATAGAATGGTGTTACATGGGTTACTTAGGATATCACCCCAATAGTTTTTTTTTACTTCCACCCCAACACGGCAAACCTATGGATCATGTATCACAGGAGTAAACTCTCAAATGAACCCCATACATACAGGATTGGATTAGTCTGATTACACCATCCCCTAAGCTGGCAGGGATAATTTGAATTTAATCTAAGAAAAACTATTGGTAGTAGTGGGAACATACCACACCCTTATGGGTTCCAATAACCCCTATTTATTATACCCTATGCGGTTGTACAACCTCATCAGCTTTCCCTATGGGGATAGTGTGGTATCCTCTCATAGTGCTGCCCTTAAGGAAGGTTTTGATAAGATATGTTCCCACAACAAACAAGACCAGGCTTGGTTGGGGCTCTTTAGACTGTATCCACTCGTTCATATCCTCTCGGTAGTGGAACCTCATGGGTTATATTCCCTTTAGCAGAGAGACGGGAAACAGACTACATCATTGGTGGTTCATTTGATTCTACATTTTGTATTTAATGATTTGTCCACTCTGGGCAACGTCTTTACGCGAGATCGTATATGAACACGTAGATATGCTAGTTCTTAATACCCTATTGGTCAGACCCCGGTTGGTTGAACCACCTCATCACCACCTATTGGTTTTCACCTCGTTCGTATACTACTGCTCTCCTTAGGCCTGGTCTACATAATGTATGAACGTAGATATGCGTATATCATAGTATAAGGATCCACATTGAAAAGGACACAACAAGAAGGCTTCTTCACGCTCTTATAAGTTCTTATTTCTTTGCAAGTCGTAGATATGCGGTATATCATATGTTAACATGTATATCTATTATTACCCACCAAACCAACATAGGGGAATGTGACGACTGACACGGACCTACCGAACCCAAAAACCATGTAGATTCCAGGGTTGCATAGTAAGGGTATATGTATGGGGGGGTGCTAAGGATCTAGGTAAAGCATGGATTTCAAATTGAATCGTAGTAATGCCAAGGACGTATAGATCAGTTCAATAATTGATGGTAGTGAGAATTTATCAATTGGTGGTAACTATTATGAAATTATGAATAGACACACTAACACACTTAAATGGGTTCAATACCCTCATCAATCAATACACAAACTTTTCTATCGGGTTGTGCACCCTCATCACACGTATCTATGCCTAGATCATATAGTAACATGTGGATATGAAGATCCAAGTAAGTATGCCCTATATATAGTGAGATTCTATATGAACAAGGATATATGGCAATATAATATATATATATATATTATAATATAGTATCGTGAGAGCAGCATTGGTGGTATGCTACATGAGGGCAATGACTATACGGGTTTCTCCATGGTGAGTGTATATCTACGTCGTCTCGGATTGGGCCTGGACAATAAGTTCAACGTCTCTAAGATCGTGTATAAAGGAATTTTATTTTATCAAAGAAACTTTTGGTAGTGGGAACATACCACACCCTTATTGGTTCCAATATACCCCGTAGATACGCCAACATTATCTATTATGAACATTGAGTCAGCTGCTTCATGAGCATATATGTGCAATGACTACTTAGAGGAGCCTCTCCATAGTCCCAGGTCCAAATATATATGGCAACATCATACATTAATTCCTTGCCGTATGGCTTCTTTCTAGGTCTAGGAGAAGCGAGCCTACATAGTCTCTCCTAGGTTAAAGCTGAACCTAGCAGCTTCCAGCATAATAAGCACCTAGGCTTTTGTGCAAATACATGCAAGCTCATATAATAACTAGGTCTTATCCTATTTTAAAGGATCGGGCACTAGAAAAGAGTTTGAACCAATAAGAAGAATAATATGCATATATTGCGTATATGAAAATGACCACGTAGGCACCAGACCAACCAGAGTCGTAGTAACAAAGATTCTATGAACCCAAAGCTCTGGGCATAGGCAGCAACCTGGCTTAGTATATATGCAATATCCGTTAGAGTTTGGAACCCTATCGGCAAGCAAAATGGCTTCACTTACGCTCAGTTTTATTTAATAGGTAAGGAAGAACGTGTATTCAGTATTTGCATTCAAACGCGAGGAAGCCTTAGTTATAAAGGTGAGCTAGGGTAAGGCCAGGTCGAGAACAATAATATTGACGGGGCTAAAAATAGCAGTTTCATAGAAGGCTTTCCTTACCTGTTTGAGTGGCCACGACGTTGACTATTTTATTGGGTGGGGTTCTAACGACTCGAATGAAGTTCGGTAGCTAAATGGGCTCGGATCATTTTGGTAACTTATGCTCTTTGGCTGGCTCTAGCTATAAACTGTAGGGACTATGCTATAGCCGGCTATAAGCCGTAGGGGCAAGGACATAAATTGGCTGTAATTCAAAAGGGCGGCTGTAACGACGGATTTTATGAAGCTTGGCCCGGATCACCTCAGTATTACATGTGTCCCTACCTACCGATTTGTTATACTTTGCTTGCTTGATCCAGCTTGATCTATTGGGTTAGTTTGGAGTTGGTGGAGATTAATGCATGGACTAATTCTGGTTCTGGTCCCTGGTAAAACGTACATTCGCTCTATATACGAGGCATTGTCCCTTCCCACGTTGACTTTACTTTTCTCAGATTAGGAATAACCATCAGTGAATCTATACTCGCCCATCCTCGAATCACTTCGTGATGGTTAGAAACGAAGCCATAAAGAAGCGTAGTGAAGCTCTTTATGGTAAAGGGAGAAAGGGGATAAAGAGATAGGTTTCCCAAGGAAAGAACACTATGGGTGGAACACCTAGCATCTTAGGAAGCCATACTTAAAACATGAAAGAATGAGATTCCTTGCCCTCAGAAGCGCAAGACCTCCGGACCTTCCTTACCCTCAGAAAATTATAAAGTTTATACTTAGGCATGCCCTATTACAGGCATGCCTCAGGTCAAAATGTCATTTTCGCCGAAGCCTTTTACTAGAAAATGAAAATCTTCAGGGTAGGTACAAAAAAACCCAATGAGTTAAGACCAGCTTAGGATAGAGAGTGAGGCTGGCTCTAAGTACTTTCCTTTGCAAGGCTGGCACTACCTGACCAGCATGAAAGGCACTACCTTATTAGCGTGAATTACACTACCTAGCCCCCTATTCCTGCTGAATGGCTTTACCCCCTCCCCTCTAACGCACTGAACCCGGACTTCTACGACGACCGACAAAGAGCACAGACAAAAGAATAACGACAAGGATGAGGATGACACCCAGCCAGTAGGACAAGGAGCCCCCAGCGGGCAAGAAAGCAAATAAAGATAGAGAAGCAACTAAAGTGCATTGCATGGCGACCAGGGACGACACCAGGGATGATAAGAGTGAGCAGTTAGAAAGGCCAGCTAGCTGATGAGGCCAGCAGGGAAGGGAGGAGATAAAGATTAAGTCGAAGAGGAGGCTGCAAGCCCTCTGCAAGGGAGAGAGAGCTGCGATGTGGCCAATAAACCGCTCACTATGAATGAAGATCGAAGCTACAACGACGCACTCTAAGTTTTTTGTCCCAACTTGCTGAATCGTAAGAGCCAAGATACAAGTTCCACCCATAAGGTCTGGTTCATAAGGCTGTTCCATAGGGGTTGGTAACTAGAGTAGAAGGAAAAAAGCGTAATGACACCTATATAATTATCTATCTCTTTGTATACGATATTCTTATCGAGTTCTTTCCTTATGATCGATATCCAGATGCATAGTCCCCTTATTACGTCTCTAGGTGCACTTCCAATTCCAGAAGCATTCTAAGAAGCAAATCATTCATTCAGTCATTTGTGGTAATTGTGTTGAATAAAGAGACCCCCCGCTTGGAGCATTGGTTCGAATAGCAGCCTTAAGAGGAGCAGCCCGCCCTGGAGCATTGGAAGATCAGTTCCTCCCAGAAGCAAGTGAGTGAGTGACCGGGATTGCTCTCTCTCACCCGAAGACCCATCCAACCATACCAACAAGGGCAACCAAAAACGCCAGCCGCCGTACCAAGCCCGTCAATCATGGTAATTTCAATTATGAAAGGTGGCCCATGAAACGCGAAAATCCCCTAATAACCCTAAGTAATCATGGTAAATAAAGTAATCAAAGGTGGCCTATCCAGATTCCCAGTTCTCATATCGACGACCTACTCTCATTCCCGGAACTCCACAAGCCCTGGAGCCAATAAGAGGGCCTCACAGTGGTCTAACAAAAAAGAAAGCAAGTAGGGAGAGTGCTAGCAAAGGCCTAAGTGCCGTACCAAGTACGAAGATGTCAGGTTTATTAAACGCCCGCCAACAAGGCTATTTCATTGACCTCCAGCCATGTTTCTGAAGCTCTGGCTGTAGATCATAAGGCAGTTCCTAGGATCCCACGGCCGGCTCTCTCAAATAAATGTTGTAAGGATCTAAAGGTAAAGTTCCGGACCCCATATTCCTTGTCTGAAGCAAGAGTTTAGGGTATCCATAAGTAAGTAGGGTATTAAGGGGGGGGTCCTTCTTGCTCTGTCTTATGTTTAAATTACATTGTAGCCCAAAAAAGCTAGGTCTAAGTGTAGATATGTAATATACACTGACAACAAATAATAATTTGATCGAGTCAGGCAAACCCCTCTCCTATCACCGTGTACCGTGACCGGGTGAAAAAATAGACCTGTTTTCATTTTTTTCATTTTAGATAATTAAGTTATTATGAGAAGCTACTTGGAGCGATTATGATAATACAGGCAAGGTAGGGCCGGCAGGAAAGAGGACCAAGCTGACCACGGGGGTTGGCGCTATTAAAAAGATCATTACAACCAAGCGCATGCCTTTATGCGAAGTCCATTATAACCAAATGTATAGGAGATCTATTTATTGGTCCGAGCTTTATGTAACCTATAAATTGATGCATGCAACACGAATCATGGATCAATTGGATTTGTTCGATCAGCGGGTGAAAAGCAATAAAAAGCGTCGGAGTCGAAAGAAACAGAATGATGCCGCCAATAAATGACCCAGTTTGATTCTAATTTCCAATAATACCCTACCCCATTTGTTACTAGTACGATTTCTCGTTCCTTTATCCCTCATATCACGTAGGTAACCACTCCACTACGCAAAGGTAGAAGCATCTGTTGAAAAAAAAGTATACCCATCAGCGGCAAGGGCAGAACCAAGGGTAGCAGATCCGGTTCCTGATGATCCAGGTAAAGAGTCCGATGTTCCAATTCGATAACCATAGGCCAGTGAGAGATTCGGTTGACCCAGTGAAAGGAGCAGTAGATTCAGCAGTAAATCCAGTCGTTGGTTCAGCAGATTATGAAGTTGGTTCAGAAGTCGATCCAGTAACCCACCCGAATTTTCATCACGAATTATATCCCCGCCTAAGAAGAGGGCCCTTAAATAATAAGAAGTTCCTCTCTTGGATTGTTTCTGTATCAATGAGCCTTCTTACGCTTTCATCTCTAGCTGCTCGTTTTTCAAAGCAAATACCTGGTGAATAATTTCATAAGGATAATAGGAGTTACAATAATTATTACCTGAAGACATACATTGGAGCCATGTTGTTGGTTACACTTAACAAGCATATACATTTTACCTATGTTTTACAATCCTTATTTTTGAGAGACTAGGTGCAATAAATTACATAGTAGAGCCATTGACTTTAAATCCATTGGGTGGGGACATTCATAAAAGTGTAATTTATATATGTAACTAATTATAGGGTATTTATGACGTTTCCCTAGTATAAGTGGTTGAGGAACCAACTTAATAAGTTTCAGTTCGTGGCTTCTGCTGAGACTTGCATGGAAACGACCCGGAGGGACACATATGAGGTACGAATATGTGGTTTAACTTTTCAAATTTAGTAATTAGCGCACCCATTCTCTAAAGCAACCTGTTGAAGCACTCGACTGAGGTATGAAGGAGAGGCCCTACGGGTCATGTTTGTTTGGAAGATTACTCAGTATGAATGAAGCTCTTCACTGTGCAGCTAGTCAATGCCAACGGACGGCGTCGAAACATACAATGATTGTTTCTTGACTGACTGGCTTGCAATGACACCTCCTGGGAATGATACTGTCTATTTGTGACCGCCTCCTAATTGGTGACTAGGCTATACAAGAAGAGATCAGTAACAGCAGGAGGTGCTAATTAACGCTAGTTGATGCTGTCAATGCCGGGACTCAATCTAGGTAGGTGTCATGCACTCTATAAAAGAGGCAATCTTTACTCTATGCTAGTACTTTATGATGGATAATTGTACTCGATGCCAAGTTTTGTATCCCCATGCGAGGTTGGTCCTGATTAATGCTACCCCTCGATACCCAGGGTTCACGCTACCCCTCGATTATACACCCCGCTCCATACGACACCATGAGTAACGATACCGCTCGATACCCGCTCGCGACCACACAGGATAGAATGCTGCTGATAGCCAATGCACACGTCCACTTAATACTTCGATTCACACACAGATGAGATGCGATTACTTCCTTGATTCACACACGTATACCCACACACGAAAATAGCTAATTATCTTATTTATGTTATTATGCTTATCGCAATTATGGCATTTCTCCAAAGAGAATAAAATATGTTCCCATACTCTTCTGGCGGGGTAGCTACTGTGGCCACTTTTTGTACTTAATATTCCTCCACGGGGGATTTAATCTAAGTAGGACGACCCTATCGTGGAGTCCCAGTAGGACCAGTATATATACTATAGGGGAGTCTCATTTAGTTTTAGTACCCTTAAGGTTATAGGTGTAGTTCCTGTCTTTCATTGACAAGAATGTTCTACATAACGTGGCAAGTGGTAAAATTGCTAGTGAAAGGGTAGCATCCCCCTTTAATATAAGCGTTCCTCATCGAGCTTTCGCTCTCTTTTTCGAGTATGCGTCGTCTTGCTTGAGAAGAGATTATGTTTACCAAGTGAACACCATATGAATAAAGGGTATTCAAGTTGTTACGTGATAGCAATTGAGCCAGGGAGGGTAGTAGCAAGCACCATACAAGAGAGGAAAGAGAAGTATCCCATGTAAGGATAAGATCCCCGGCTGGAAAGAGAAGTCTATAGCAGTCAGTGCCCTACTAAGTGATTAATGAAGCAAGTGGTAACCCGCCAATTTATGTAGTAAGGCTAAATCCAACCAACAGGGCTGGCTGCAAACACGATAGTAAAGGTTAATCCCACCCGACCCGAAAATCAATTCCTTCTTTGGCAGGTGTGGCGGGTATCAATAAGGTGGGTCATCCTGGGATTTGTCCAATAAAGGGGGGGTCATGGCAGCCGGTTATGGCGGATTATGAATGGCGAATTATGAATAGCAGGCTTATTCTTCATGACGGATTCTTCACCCGGCTGGACTTTGGGTGCCGGGGTTTCTACTTATCAATCTTGGTGGGTGGATAGAGGAGGAAAGGGAGACGATCCAAACCATGTCTTTCTGCACACCATTAAAGGGTTTACCAGTGGGCAATCCATCCGATCAAGGATATATTAGCTCGCTGCAGAAATGCCGTGGGGTGGCTCTGGGTTTATAGCCCTCCCTCCTTATAGAATAGATAGAGTCGTTTTTCTTTTTGGGTCTCGATCCGGTTGTTGAATGGGCTTATCTATACCCTTTCATCTTGAGGGTAATTAGGCGCCCTGCCTGCCTGTTCTTACCGTCCGTCTATGCGGTAGATTCAATAATCTGGCTGCGGGTTTCTATCTCAAGCGGGTAGCGCTCAAACCTTATGGGGGAAGTATCAATCAAAGCAAGCAAGCTCAAGGGGCAAGCGTTAGCGATCGATCAAAAATGAGTTTAGCGAACAACGGGGTATTATACCTACTTCCTGGCTCTAAACCCCCTTAAGCAGAAATCAATTAGTTGTGGTAACACATTTGGCAGCCCGCCCTTCGGGTGTGGGAACATTTATATGGCAGATAGCAAGGGAAAAAGTTATTACGTGGAATAAGTTCAGAAACAGAGGCGTTGAGGCCCATCCTAGTGTTTCATGTGTAGAAAGGCTCAGGAAACAACAGAACACCTCCAATGCAGCACAGTCAATTGGCTAGTTATGGAACAAAGGAGCTACCTTCTTCCAACAATTGAACAAAAACACACAAGGCATAACAGAAACCCTGGAACAATGGCTTCTGTTCTCCTCTGGGCTCCCCCTATACTCTAGGGCTCAGTCTTGAAAACCAATATATCTTTATGTCTTCTCGGCAGTGAAAAAATCTATGTCTTTCTAAACAAGTAAGCCTACTCTACTAATAAAAGGCTTCCCCTTGATTGGGCGAGCTAGATTAGGTTTAATGGGGTGAGACATTATTAGGTTTAATGGGGGGGGTTTTGGTCTCAAGGAATTGGAGCTCTATCTTGTGATCGGCTTACTCCTTTAGTCTAGGTATCTCCACTGATAGTAAAACCTATGTGTATTGCTTTATAGTAGAGTAGCAGCCGCCAGTAATGTCTCCTGACCCTGGTCTTCCTTACTTGAAGTGGGAATTTCACTAAGCTAAGAATGTAGAGTTACCCCGGCCCCCAAAGTCCAGTCGGGGGCCCCAAAGAGAAGGGGAAGAAAAAAGAAAAGGGAAAAAAGAAAAGAAAAAACAAGGTCCGGAGGCGCTTCTGAGGGCAAGGAGGAAAGAGAAAGACTTGGACCAAGTAAAATAAGTACAGAAATACATAAGTAAAATAAAGCTTAAAGTGAAACATAATTTTCGCTCTATCTGCTGCTAATAAAAGCACTATTATCACCGGCAATTAGAACTTCCTTGTAAAACAAAAACCTATGACGACCACTTTGGCCCGCATCCTTCACTGCTGCAAGGCACTATAATATCACTGGCAAAAAAAAACCGGTCTGGTTGGCTCCGCATAAAATTGATAAGTAAAAAGTACAAGTGAACCCAGTCAATTTTAGACTGGAAATTTGCATTCAGTGAGGTGCCCGCTAAGCAAAGTAGAATCACTAGTCACATCAGAAGGAAGGAAAGAGCTTAGGCATCTATTAGATCTATATCATAGGGGTGCTTTTCTTAGCAAACCAATGCTGCTGAGATTCAAAGCATGCTTAGGTGGGTACAGCCTTCTCTACACTCCGAACGTTTATTATAGTACCTTTTTTACTTATGATGTAAAGGATTCACCAATGAAATGGTGCACCATCTTTCTACGTACGAATACTTCCTGAATAAAGAGTTTCCTTATAGACAGCGCGAGATGATAATCTTCAAATTGGTTGGGTAAAGCTTTGGCTGGTGGTATATCCATCTAAAGGGTATGGGTGGGTCATAGGCATTCTTTCTGGTTTCCGATTTCATATAGAGGGCTGGAAGCTCATTCCTATTTGTTTGGATCTTTAGTCAATCATAGAAGGAAAGATTTGTTCATTGACTGGCAGGCACAAAAGCAGCGTATAGACTTCTTTTCCATGGCAGGTACAGAAGGTTAGGAAAGATATTATCGTGATCTAATGAAGCTAGCTACAAAAACAACAGGTTTCATTTACCACGGGATTCACAATCTAGGCACACCTCCTATTTAATAAGCATTATATAAAATATATCTCTAGTTACCCCGAAGGGTAGTACTTTGACTGGCGCCGGGGAAGATAGAAGAGGGGTCGACCTTTCCTTTCCATAGAAGTTAGACTCGACCGACTTCTCTGTTTTGAATGTTTTTGTTAATACGTATTAAAGCCTACCAACCCTATCCTCATATGTACTGGTAGTCTCCTCTATGTACTGGTAGTTCCCCCATGGATTCGCATAGATATAAGGCTACAATACAGTTAGGTACTGCCACATCAAACAGAGCTACGCCCAGTACCCGCTCACGAACATAGCTTTCCTCTCGATCTCCGCCCTACGTTTGGGACCTACTGATCAATAGCTCGTGTTACCGTTAGATATCTACGAGATTCAAATTCAATACAATGGCAGATCCAGATATATTCTTTTATGGAGTCTAGTTCCACATGAGATACCTCGAAATACACAGGCTTGAAAGACATAAGCTTTCAACACCTAAGCTAACCCAAAAGCTCACCCGGGAGTAAAGCATAGACTTCCAGCGCGGAAGAAGATAAGACTCCCGCTGGCGTTACAACACTTTCAGGTACCACACGTTCAGCATCACCCATCAAATACACGCTTAGCTTCAATAATAGATTACGGAAGAGCCTTGCCCGATGCGGACAAGCACCGTAGGACCTTTCTTTAGCATATAAAATCTGGTGGAATTAAGATACCGTTTGACTCCAATTTACCCGCCACCTTCCTTCACCCATTCTGGTAATCTAAGGTTAGTGAAGTAATGCCGGGAATCCCGCCCGGAGTGAATGAGGAAATGCTAAATCCGAAGGTCCTGGTTCTCATTTTCAAATAGAAATATTGATTCGTGCGAGTTTACTGAAAAGAACAGGACTCTACCCCGAAGAGGGAAGGTCTATAGAACTAGTTACAATAATATGGACTACTCTTCGATAATATGCTTTTGTCGGAAAATAGGAAATAAGAGATCTAGTAGGCAGGGGAAGCTCAAGAACTGTATGTTATAAGACTAGTCAGTCGATGCAGATGATAGAAGCTTGAGTCTGCAGCACCTGATAGGGAAAGAGTAGAGACTCAGAAGAACTACTCAAAGCAGGGGAGGAATGAAAACTGCTAACAGGAAAGCTCACTAATAGCAGAGAGGATACAGGCACAGACAGCTCTGGAGTTCCCCCATTGGGGAGGCAATCAACAGCAAGTCAAAGAATGAATGCCTTTGGGATATAGCACAGAGAAAGAAGAACCTATTCTATTACAAATGCAGTTATGTACAAGGATAGGTGGTTGGTCCATAGTAGGGTAGCAATGACAACTGCTACTAGGAGACTTCTCAGACCAGGCTATTATTAGCTAGCGTCTGAACGCCAAAGACTATATAAAGACCGATACCGGGATAACTAGATAGGGCTAGACCAAGTCGGGAGGACTTACTCAAAGAAAGGAAAGGCAAAGCATCAACAACCTATTCTTGTACAAAAGCGTTTATCTACAAAGATAGGTTATAGGTTTTCGTATCACATAGAGCAACCTAATCCCATAACAACCTATTTATGTACAACCTCTTTTCTGCATATAAGAAGTTGCAATGATAAGCTGCAACTGGTCACCGAGCAAGCCCTTATGGTGCAACCCCTTCTCCTAGAATTAGAAGTTTCGGAAAATAGGTCGGTAACAGGATCGAGAAGACCGCGACACAAGCATTTCTGTACTAAGATAGGCCCCTACTCTATCTATTGGGCATAGCCAGCTACATGATGGAACTCCGCTCGGCCACTCGTCACTCGACAGCGTAGTCCTTGCTTATGATGCTTAAGGCTTTGCTGCTGGCTTTGGGTCTGTTTAATGTACTATAAGGGAAGGGTGTGCCTGATATAGGGCAGCGCCTCTCCGTCTGTATGGCTTTGTCTGTCTGGTGGCTTAGCTTATATGGCTTTCTGATGGTTTTGCTGGGGCTAGCTCTGCTGGATCTGCTCCTGCCTTTGATATTATGGGTGTTCCTGGTGCTGCTGGTGGTAGTGTTGCTAATAAAAACCTGCCTATACTGGTGATGCCGGTGGTGCTGGCTATCTATGGTAGGTAGTAATAGCTAGTGTCTCAGTGTGGTAGTATGTAGTAGATGGCGGGCTTTCTGGCTTGGCTGCTCTGACTATGGTATTATATTATCTAAGATCTGCTACCGAAGCTACCGATGGTGGTATTAAAACAGAGCGAAGGGAAGCTATTACTATTACTGGTGCAAAAACTAGTTCTGGTACTGGAGCTTAAACTGGTTCATCGACTGGAGCATAGCATCTTGGTCAACGGAATCAATAGCTAGCTAGGCCTGGTGCTGGTACTACTGCCATTGGTGGTTGTGGTTACTCTGCTGCTGCTCGTTCAACTGGATCTATTGCTGCTTGCTCTGCTTCTGGTGCATCTGTATCCCGATCTCTACGTTTTGGGCTTGGGTCTGGATCTGTATTATATTAGTGACTAGAACAACTGCTGCTTCATCTGCTACTGCTACAGGATCTACTTTTGCGGGATCTAAAGCGGGTTCTTCATACTCTTCCAACCGGATCGAACTCCTTGCATTCTCGGCAGCCAGGCGCATGAACTATTCTATCAAGTTACGGCACATTGAGTCGGATTTATAGGGTTTTGGTTACCGGGCCTTAGGGGAGGGATGAACTCGACCTTCTTGATTGGTTTATTAATACATAGATAGAGGCAGCCGCCACCAGAGAATGGATGGATGGAAGAGAGTAGTTAATGGAATAACTAGCTTTTTAAGCGGAACTTCATTGGCAGCACTTTTCCCCTCTCGCTACAGCTTTAATCGTCCATCTACAGCTTTAATCGTCCATCCTGCCCTGCGCCGCTTACAGATTCAGTTGAATGTCAGGCTGGAAGAAAGTACAGACCTCCAACGAGAAACCTCCTATACCACTAGTGAATCCTGGCTGGAGTTGAAGAGGCGAAGCGCACCTACCTTATAGCGAATTGATCAATATTGATTGGTGGTGTAAACCCCAGTTAGTTGGTTCCAGTTAGTTAGTTATAGATTTCAATATATTAAATATATGTCGTGAACGGTGGTGCCCAATGCAGGAGGGCGAGGTTTCTCGCTTGCTTGACGCTAGAAGTATGCTCAAGGGAGATCCTTCCCTTCACTATGCTCTTTGGTTAAATCGCTTTAGGCACGACCCTATAGGGCTTAAGACTAAATTGGACTATACCCAGTCAGATTGGGACCCTTTAGGATTAGCACCCCTCCATTTGGACCCTTTAGGTTTAAGACAAATGCCTCCATTTGGCACCCTCTTTTATGCGGAATTTGCTGGAAAGTATGATACCGCATTCAGCCTGCAACTCCCCTATGGCTCTTTATTTTACACACTTCCACTCTAGTTCTATGCCTTATTGCCCTGCCTGCTACGCTATTAGGGCCCTTTGCTCTTCGCAATCTAGCTCCTCTGCAGCCAGCTAGGCAGGAGAGAGAGAGAGAGCTACTGGGGAATGGGGGTTTAGGTGGTAGGCTGGGGCTAGGGATGAGGGATGAGGGGGTTTGGTTGGGTTTAGCGGGGCAAGGAACTCGGTTGGGCTTGCCTTGGCTACTGGGATGGTGCGTTACTCAACTTGGCTCGGTTACTCGGACTGGGCTAATAAACTGCTATTTGACTCCGCTAGTCACACTGCGGCTGCTGCGCTAACTGCAGGGCTAATCGAATGGGATGGAGACAGACCAGAGCCTAGAAGCTCTGAGTGCTCTAATTCTTGTATGTCAGTGCATTAAGCTCTTGTCGATGCAGGAATGAAGTCTATTCCGTCGGTGCCTGCTAGGCTCTGGTCAGTGCATGAACCTATACTTAGTGCATGAACCTCTAGTCCCTACCCAGTTGTTCGTGCCCCATACATATTCCGTGCCAAGGTGCCAAGTAGTGTTGTCCGTGCCCAGTTGTACGTACCAGTTGTTCGTGCCCGGGAGTCATACAGGTGGTGATGCTGTAGGCGAGCCAGGAGTATTTGGCCATGCCGGTATTCATTATGCTACTCGATCTGCTACTCCGTGCAGTAGATCCCAGAGTTGATACAAGAGTCGATGCTTTCTTGTACATTTTGGAGCCGATGGACGAACGATGCTTACTTACGATGCACCTGTCTTACTTACGATGCACCTGTCGAGGATCATGCGCCATACATTCAGGTCTGGGAGGTAGTTGCATAATTACATATATAAATAATGAGCAGCCCTAAGCACCTATCCAACAATCCCATACCAAAACTGAGCTGTCCAACTGCGCCAAGGGGTGAATTAGAATCCATGTTGTGCCATGCCATCCAGCAATCGCATCATGGGTAGCTGGGGCCAACCTATCTATCTTTCTCTGCCAGTTGTTCGACCCACAACACTAACTCAATAGCGGGTTGGTTCGACCCAAACACGGGGCTGCCAGCGGTTGCCAATACCGAAACTACTGGGCCTTACGTTCATGGGTAGCTCGGGGCTCTGGTGAATGGGAAAGAAGGCCACCCCGATCCATCCAGCCATGCCATAAATCAATTTGTAATGGGTAGCTGGGGTCTATGGTTCGATCAACCCCAACTCAACTATAATGGGTAGCAAGAGAAGTGAGAATAGAAACAAAGGCACGGAGTGAACATGGTAACTGCAAAGCCTCGAAAGGAATAATATTATAGAATACCCTCGGTCAATGTAGTGAAAAGAGGAGGAGCAAGAACTAGCATGGATGTGGATAAGCTACTAGCAAGTAAGATCAAAAGAGTGGATCCTGTGCCAGTGAAATGAAATGCAGCTATGAACCCATACTTTGTGGACCACACCTGGGTAATTAAGAATTATATTAGTAAAACATCGGGACAATACCTAGCGGACCACACCCCTGAATCCTCCTTACATTCACGAACACGCCGAACCCATACTTTATTAGCAAAAAAGTAAATCCGATAGGGGCCGAACCCATACTTTATTAGATTAGGCTGTTATAAAAAGAATAATGGCTGTCCCGTAGAGATACTATAATATGAGCCGAGTCAAGTGGTCTAAGCGGGCTGCCCCATAACTCTGTGAAGGGAGAGCTGTAGTTTAGCTAGAGTTGAAGAGGTGTTCGATTGGGGATCCGAGTATTCCCCTAGGCAGGCCGTTTAATAAGAGATAAAAGCAAGACGGAACACTTCCAGACCCAGAGTTTGCAAGTTTCCTAGTTCGAGAGACAGTACTAGTCCCAAGGACAAGCCTCTTTGCGGTCAGGTGTGTCTGTCCTCGTTTCTATTATGCTATAACTCTTCTGATTACATGATGAGTAGTAAATGCTAAGAGTAAGCTCGTTAGGGTTGTGAGTAAGAAGCTATTCGTGAGTTAGGAGAGTTAGTTAGCGCAAGGAGCCGAGTCGATCAGCTCACCCGTAATTTTAGGGGCAAAATAAGTTGGTGTGTTTGGTGGCTTTCCTTGTCTAATAGGTATAAATAGAATAGAATGAGTTAATGTCTGTATGTATTAGGTTTCCTGCTTGTCTAAGAGAATGAATTGAATTGGTTGTTGGCTCTTAATTAACCAATGAGCCTATGTTCCTACCTTCTGTTGTTCCAAATTAATAACCCCTATAATTAAAGAATAAAACAAGGGTCTAAGTAAAGTGATATTGGTGGTTGAAAAGGTTACAGTGAACTAGGCCAAGGTGCAAATGAAATAGGTAAAGGTTATGAGGTTCGAGGTCTTTGTCTCTTTCCTCACGAATGATGAGTGGACATGTTTTCCAGACCGGTCCCAGCCGAGATAAGACCGTCGCGGACCCGTACTCGAGACCGTCCCAGCTGAGATAAGACCGTACAAGACCATACCGTAGCGGGATCATTCATTCCTCAACAGGCCGTTTATTCGGTCTCATTTAGCCCCTTTATTTCTTTTCTTTTCTTTGATCGGTGCGTGTTCCTTCCTAATGCGGTTGAAGCGGGTAGTAGTTTCAATCTTGCTGGGTAGGTTCAATCTTGCTGGTTGGGTTAAAGTGCACTCACTGGCTGAATTAGGGCTCGTGATGAAGGGGCGAGGTACGAGCCGCTCGACCGTAAGGGAGAGGGTCGACTCGTTATTGCTAAACGGAATCCCGCCCCGTTTCTGAGTTATCTGTTGACTGCTTGTATACATTGTCGCAATCAAGATAGCGCAAAAAGCGTAATGACATATATAAAGAATGACTGGAAAACCACATTCTTCCATGTAAGAATATATGTCTTAACTATATCGGTTCAGTGGAGCTTACTCTTGTGACTTCCACATTAGTTGGCAGGACACAAGCACAAATAAATGCACCTACACCTGCGTTTCATGGCTTTGGGGTCATTCAGATAACAGAGAGCTAGTGAGTTAGATGGTTAGGTTTCATTTTTTCTTGCACTAGGTTACTTATTAAACACTGAGTAAAATAAACATTTAGGTACCAGATAGATCTCGAACAAGAGAGAAAAAAGCGCCTCCGAATACCTTTCTTAACGAACAGCCATTAACGGATCTCCATTATACTTGACATCGAATCAATCGTATGATTCCATTAGTAAAAGAAGTATCCAAACAACCAAGAACAGCCTAAAGGGAGAGTGGAAACCACTTCAATGAAAACCACTCCAATGAAATATATCCAAAGCAGACCTTAATTCCTATTAAGTTCAGTATAAAGCACATCTTTTCTTATATTTTTCACAGGTAATTGCGAAGCGTTCCATCATTTCACTCACCCGACCTTTACTCAGCACGCCTCCGATAAAGGCACGCATTTATTACTTACTTCCGCCCCCCCTTATTGAACTTCCAACCTCCCTTCTCTTTCACTATTTACCTCCGTAGCTATACACCCGTCTCGATGGTGAGATTGAAAGCTATTGAATTCGGCGCGGTCAAAAAGGTAATTCGGGTCATGCTCTGCCGCCTTTATCTGAACAAAAAGAAGTGCTTATTCTGGTTGACCCTGGCCATGGGTATGAATGCCATTTGATAACACGCCGCGAGGGCATCACAATAATCAGACGAATGGCTGCTCAAGGGGTAGTACCCGATCGAATCCTCTATATATGAATCGATAGGCCAACTACTATATATATCTAGAATCGAGCATATACCAATGAAGGACCCGGAGGTCCGCCCTTCATCTGCTAGTTAATAGGAGGTCTCGACTAAAAGGAGAGGATTTCTTCATTGTCAGGAGGTCATTGCCAAGAGCCGCTAGTTGATGCAGTCGATGCACTTGATTCCCCCTTCGATCCCGCTACTCGATTCAGGTGTTGATGCCGCTACTCCATGCAGTCGATCCCAAGAAGCGATCCCAAGAGTCGATCTAGAGTCGATGCCAAGTGTTCACTCGATAGTACTTGAGCCAGGCCAGGCTTTGAAGAGGGATGGTACAGACTAATAAATGAAGCTAACAAGGAGACCTAGAACATAATACTAGTAACTCGACCCTAGTAACTCGACCCTGAACCACAGAACATTGGGTTATGGCCTGAGCTACTCGGCAGCTGGGCTGGGCTACTCAACTGGGCAACTTGGATGGCTGCTCGCTACTTGACTGCCGGGCTGGCTACTTGGCTCAAAGGGGCTTGGCTGAACTGAACGGTTCGGAACATGAAGATGCATTACTTATGATCACCTGTTTTAGGATGGATGACATACACTATTATGCAGGTAGTGCCAGTCAGGGAAGGCAGGTGGATAATGCTTGACTGATTTATTGATAGCCCTATATGCCGAGAGAGGTGCTCCCGCGGGCGGACAACAGCCAGATTCTAATACAAACCTGACAGAGAAATAAGAAACCTTTCGGGAAGCAGAAAAAGGTCCGGAGGGCTTGTCCTTTTGAGGGCAAGGAGGAGGACCCTTTCAGTTCATGCACACATTTGGCCTTCTGTTACCAATCCTACAGCCCCACATTCCCGCATTATGCTTTCAGTTCTTCCACACATTATGCCTTATGAAAACAATCCTCATTAAGTAAGCTTTCAGGAACCACAATACTAATTAAGCTTTCTGGAAACATTACTACATTACTTATTTATAACTTAGTTATGCTTTCAGCCCCTTACGCTTTCAGTTCTTCACCATTCGGCCTTCTGGAAACCAATACTATATTACGCTTTCAGGAACCTCAGACCCTTTCACCCAGTACCAATACTCATTACACGCCTTCCCATAGCTCACATTGTTGGGGCTTAGGTGAGCCAACAGACGGATGATGTAGCAGCCGTGTGAGGTGCAACAAGTTCAGGAACTCATACTCATTTAAATGGAACCAAAGAAAAAGGACCCGGAGGTCCGGAGGGCTCGACTAAAAGGAGAGGGGCGGAGCTGCTCGACCATACGGGAGAGGGACTTTCCC
>Ga0233342_1000101_pt1 | contig 26586 bp, 25 predicted proteins | sample GEONDECOMP273_FD_180706 | JGI IMG/M metagenome (GOLD analysis project Ga0233342, IMG submission 180706) | Leaf litter microbial communities from Shasta-Trinity National Forest, California, United States - GEON-DECOMP-273 | ecosystem: Environmental > Terrestrial > Plant litter > Unclassified...
CATTGAGGTAAGGCCAGTGATAAGGGCAGTTCGGTAGTCCCAGTGATAGATACAGTTCGGTAGGTAGGATGTCAAGTAGGAGGCTTGCCTGCTTAGTGTCGGGTTAGGTGGTAACTGGCTTGCCCGCTTCGTGTCGGGTTAGGTGTGAGGTGGCAGGCTTGCCTGCTTGGTGTCGGGTTGGAATGGTGAGGTTCAAGTACGTTGGGTTGGCATGCTTATCATCGATAGGGTGGGTTCTCGGGTGAGAGGCGGGTTGGAATGTGGAGCTCAAAAGAGAAAGCCAGTTAATGGGGACAAGAGATTCAATATGGCCAGCACCACAACCATATGGTCATGGGTAATCGCCATAAGGGTTTGGTGTCGGGTTGACATGCTTATCATCGGTAGGGTGGGTTCTCGTTAGTAATGCAAGTTCGGCAGGGTCTTATCTAGCTTTTTGGGGGTAAGCCTCCAGTTCTGCCTTTTAAGGTTCTTCATATTGAGCCACTGTTATTTGTTTTGCCTTTGCCCTTTCTTCCCTAACTTACTATGCTACTATAATCTCTGCCGTGCTAGCTGCTGCTTATGCTGGGTAAACTCAATATCAACGAGGATCTACGCCGGGGATTCTAAATAGGCTATCGACAGTATGCCGCGGGTTCTTTATCGGGGAGAAGGCAGGGACGAACCTATTTCTTAATTTGGCTACACGGGATTCGAACGAACCTTCGGGACTAAGCTCTTTAGTACCAATCTCTCTTTTCCCTATCAATTACTAGCCCGCGTTTGAAAATGTATGCTGCCTCAAAATGGAAACACATGACTCACGCTCGGGCTTCATTCGTGTTTGTTCCATAACCTTGTCCCTTTGTATCCATCTGGCTTAAACTACCTTTGCCTACATGCAAGATCTAGTTTCTAGGAATGTTTGCCAAGAACCAGCACAGGACTACCAGTTTCATTATGGGGGACCAAGCTATCTATTCGTTATGATCCTTTTGAAATGCCCGGATTCTAGAGTTGCAGAATCTACAGTAACTAGGGTTTGTCGGCCATAACTTAATCCAATTATACGGGACCGTGGTAATTACGGAAATCAAACTGCCACTCACTCTCTCACAACCCCAAGCAGAGTAGTGTTGGTAACCATCCAAGCCCAAGAACAAAAATCTCATTAGTGATAGCGGATCGGGTCATTGCAGATGCCGGTGCCGGTGCCGGAACAACCAATGCGGGTGCGGGTCATTACGAACAAAAGGAGAAGGCATTTTACATATTATTATATTATGCTAGGTAATATAGCTAAGCGGATCAGATATAAAATATAGACAGCTAGGCAAACAACGAAATAGATGGGGAATACAGAAAGTAAAGAATAAATAAGCCAACTAGTAGAGTTGAGTAGATTAGTTGTTTAATCAGTCCAGATAGATGGGGAATACAACTTGGAAGATAAGATCGGGGCTACTTTTTCCGTCAACTTGTAAAGTGGATTAAAGAGGTAAAAAGAGAGGGCTAGTGTGTAGAATTATAGGGAAGAAACCCCTTAAATTCATGCCCTGTGTCAGCGTGCTGTAGATTCTGGTAAGAACTGCCTCTATGCACAAGTTTCCGAACTTCTAAACCTTCGGAATTATCCGCTACCCAATAATTGGACCCTCCCCGCTTTTTGCGATGAGATCATTGATACAGAAAGCTTACCTATTCTCTCTAATGCAATCAGAGATGTTTATGTGAATGGGATCACAAGTGAGTTTCACCTACAAGCCGTAGCCGTCTTAACTAATATTACGGGAGGAGGAGGATTATAAGAGCACTATATGTGCCCCGGACTAGGCGCTTTAGTCCTTGGTGCTGAACCGGGAAACCTACAGAAGTCAGAATGGGAAGAGGAAAAGGAAATCCTACGGGTTGGATTGCTCGTGTGTTCTTGTTATCAAGGATTGGCATCACCAGGTTGAGTCTCTCTCTTTGGCCTCAGAGTAGGATATTTCCATTTTAGCGTAGGATATGGGAGTAGTCTATTTCCGGATGTTTTGTGTTGTTCGCAATGTAGAATTCAAGGTTTTTCTTCCATCAGACTCAGGAGGAAAGTATGAAAAGGCTGTTGTGCCCGATCTCGCATCTAGCAATGGGTCGAATCTTGAAGAGGAAGCCTTGGTTGAGCTGTCAGAGGTCCGGAAGAAGCATCCAATCGGAATTAGCTTACAGCAGTGACAGGCTAGGTGATTGATCCTTTGATTTAGTCCTCCCAAGGGTGACCATTAAGAAGAGTCCAATCTGAGCGATCAGACGTCCCTGGGTTCGGGTTCCGCTCCTTCTCATTCATATTAATGGCAGTTCCTTGGGCTTCCTTCTTCTCATCTGGGAGCTGGTACTAAAAAAATTCCTCCCACAAGGGGTACGGCCTTCATCCTTACACCGGGGAAAGCTGATTCTTAAATAAGGGAGTGTTTGAGAACGAAGGCCTCGGTTGACAGATTCTTAGGCTCAATCTCAGGTCTCCGTCTTTGCCTGGCAGTTCAAGGGATTGGCTGTCAGGCTCGTCTTCTTTGTTTCGTTATGTTGTTCCTATGACCGTTTGAAGACGTTTTAAGGCCCTTGATTCTGGGGGGATGAAATGCTTGAAACGAGAGATTTTGAGATGGGCATAAAATAAAATAGATATCTAGGCTATCGGGAATGGGCGATTTCAACCCATCAATCCAACGTTGAGGCAATGGACTGGCTTTGGCATGACTCCAGCCTTGTTCGACTCAGGTCAACACTTGGTTTGGTGACTCGTTTTGGATAAGACAACTCGCAGGAATGGCACCCAAAAGAGCAGGGACCAAGCCTTCCTATTAAATGCAGTTCAGGGGCGTGCCCTACTAATTTCATTGTGTAAGAGACTAGTTCGCTCTTCAAGTTGCTAGTGCTAGTTGGACTGCTCTTCTAGTACTAGTAGCGGTCCATTATGCCAGATCAATCAAGAGTCTTGTAAGAGAATGGTGCGCTCTCCTCCCTCTCTTCGTTCGGTTCGTATTGCTTGTTCTGACTGCTTTTACTTCGTTCGTGGGGGATGGGATTAGCCAAGGAAGGAAGAGGGATCCTAGGCAAGAGAAGGAAGGAATACCCTCCGAACAGGAAGAAGCTAGGCAATTGGTGAGGTAGGTTACAGGTAGGGCTCCGAAGGTAGGCAAAGAGTGTATCTAGTTCCTGGTGGTAGGATGGAAGACAGGCTAGGTGATTGGTGAGATAGGTTATTGGGGGAAGGTAAGATGGGCAGTCATGGGCGAGTCAGTCCGAAAAGCGAACCACTCCAATTTGCATTCCTTTTAATAAAATACCTCACTCGGGCAATCATAGGGCTAAGCCGAAGTAAGCTTGAGAAGGTAGCTATGCTTTGTGAGCCATTTTCCCTCTTTCCCTTCCGCCATCTTCCCTTCGTTGGAATGGGTTAAGTACTCTTCCTTTACGAGGTGAGAGCTAATAGCTTCTAGTTGGAGTACCGCCCTAAGGTTTCTCTTAAGGGGATCTGTAACACCGCTTGGTGACTCTAGCTTGTTAGTTTCTCGTGGAATACGTTGTTTTGATGCAGCGAATCAGTAGTCTTGGTAGATTTTATTTCTAAAGGCACCTCAATCCGCATCTGATTCATCAGTTGTTTATGGTGAATCTTTAGTATTTATTTCCTGATGCATCATCTTCAGCGAATGAGCACTTTTGTGCAGCAAATCGGTAATCTTCCCTTCGTACTTCGTAATTAGTTGATTCTTTTCATATCATAGAGCATGCTCTTCTCCGACCAGTCTCGCTTAAAGGTGTGAGCCAACCTCTTTCACACAATCAGCAATACTAGCACCTAGAGCTCGTACTCTTTTTGTTGCTTCTTTCTTCGTCGAATCTACACTTTCCATCGTCGAATGAGTAGTCTCTCGGTAAATAGTTTGTTGTTGTTGCTGATCGAGAATGTTCGAATCGCCAGTATTGGTCATCGAATGACCTGTATCTCTTTCTTGGTGGAAGGTAGGCGCACCTCAGGGAAGGTCGGATCAAGAAGCTAGTCCCATTCCCAATCGATGGAGAGGCATAATAGCCATCCCTCCTTTCCAAGAGAACGAATCCCGATCTTTCAATAGAACCTATCTCTCTTCTTCCTTTGCTAGGAGCTCTTCCCCGTTCGGAGAGGCAAGAAAGGTAGGAATACCCTAAAAACAGGGAGCTAGGTCACAGGTTATGGATCGAGGAGTAAACCCAATCTCTTCTCCGAGGTAAGCGAACCTAAGGGAAAGGAGCTAAGCCCAAGAGAGGGATGAGTTCCTACTTTCTGATATGTATACTAGTATCTCGATGTCGTGTTTTTTCAATCTCTTCTTACTGGCGCAGTTGCCGGTTCTAGTTCCTATCGTAGAAAGCTTTGTTCCCTTGTATGCTGTTAAGCCGGAGTTAGGCTTTATGAGCCAATGTAGGTCTGTTCAAGGTCTGTGTAGAGGCTGGAAGCCATCCAAGTATGTAAGTCTTGTTGTAGGTTCGTTCCCAATCGATGGAGAGGTAAAACGAGCCCATCTCTTTCCAATCGCTTTCATGTGATTATACTAACAGTTTCCTCCTTAAGCGCAAAGAGTTCTATCTAGGAAGCATCTACTTCTCTCCTTCTGTAGTCAGGATGCCCTTCCAAACCCGCTTCGATCCCTTGATGCACCTGTTTCCATCGGCTAATGCCCAGTCTCTCCTTGCTCTCCCTTCTCTATTAGGGTATTCTCTAATTTCCTTTCTATAAGGCATCTCATAAGCATGTGATTCTCTGATGAATCCCGGTGATACCGGTTCTCGTGCTACGAATAAGTGGTCTTCATCGTGGAATCAATGGTATCTCCCTCGTAATCTTATTTGTTCTCTGAATCAGCATTCTTCGTCTATGAATACACCAATCTCCGAGCTCCTGCTTGCTTCCTCTCTTACTACCGGGAGCTGTCTTCCTTTCCAGAGCTATAGCTATAAGCTCAAGTTCATGTTTCTTCCCAGTCTACCTTTCTATTTAGCGTATTCTCTGATTCAAGATCATTGTTGAATAGCTAGTTTTCCTACCTAATTCGATCATTTTCCAAAGTGGATTCTTGGCGAATAGTCAGTTTGTTTGTAGAATAAGTTGTTGCCAATGAGTACTTCTCTGTGTAAGCCAAATCCCACCCATGGACAGTCTCTCTTCACATCCAGATGCCTGGCGGAAGCCCAAAAAGAGTCCGAGTCCTTATAGTGTTAGATACTGGGGCAGATCTAAACAGCATAAGACTTCACTTAGTCCCAGTACGACTATGGAGGAAGTAAAAGATGATAATCAGAGGAGTCGACGGAAGGGCCCTTGATATCTCACTCAAGGTTCGAGGAGTCCAGTAAGCTGCGAAGATATCTTTCTTGTTCGGCACCTAAGTTCAGTGTCGACGTCGGACAGCCTTTCCTCACCGTTGTATACCCTGTGATTCGGACTTCAGAAGCAATTACTATCACTATGGGAAAGGAGAAGGTGTCCTTCAGAACACAGTCCCTCAAAGAAAGGTGGTCAGAACATAAGCGGATTACTTGAGGTTCCTTTTGTCAAACGGAGGTTAACATTCTTTTCACAAAAAGTGTTATATACCCAGTCTATCCAGCAATGTTCTGAATAGAGTCAGTTCAAACCTCATAAAATACTACTCATTATGTTATAAGACCGTAGTGGCTAGGTCCGGTGCACCTCTTTCAAGTTTATTATTACTATATGATACGCCGTTCTAACATTGGACTTAAACAAAGAAGAAGCATAGGCGCTTCTATGCCATTTATTTAAATATAGGTCGAACGGCTTAACGCACCCCTATAAATGTGTGTGCTCTGTACATTATCCATTCCGTGTTATCCTTATCCCCCCCACTCAATAAGTTCTTAGGAACGTTAATTCGCTTGCCCGACCCAAGAAGGGCGGCGAGGGACGGAGTGGTTCAGTGCTTCCTTAATCAACCAACTCACCACCTGGCGGGCGTATTCACTACTACCCTCTATATAGATATCGCAACTTATCTTCACTTTGAGCATTGTATCACTTCCAAACAACCACTTGCTTCAGGAAGGAATACTTTTAGGGTACTAAAGCACTATTCTATGGTTCCCTCCTTATAGGGTCGATTTCTAGGAATAGTTCTAGGTTCTATTGCTATGGTTCTTCCTCCGTCAATATAGTGATATCTAGGTGGAGGTTGAGGTCGAGTAAGACTTGAGGGCTATGTTTTTATCTGTGGATTTCGAGGTCTAGTTTATAGGGTATAGGGCCTATGGTTCTGCCGAGGTCTAGGGTAAGGAAGGATACAAAACTTATAGCTGATACAACTTCTAGCTTATTCGCTGTAGCTCAGGGAGGGGAAATCAAAGTTTCGTGCATTTCAGATGGTGGTAAACTCTGTAGTTATCAGCTGGGCCCTGCAACAATCAGGACCGCAGAGAAAGCTCCACAGAGCTATCGCTTCTATCTCTATCCGGTTCAAGTATATTAATCAGTTAATATGTGTTCTTTACGATAGGTAAAAATCTTATGGGTCTGAAGCTCCAACTGAATCTTACTCTCCGAAGCTTTAAATGGACTACTCTTAGTATAGGCCTGAACTAACTCTAGGGCTTTAGGCATATTACATCCATAGGGCATATTCCTACATAGGGGTACTAGCCCAGTCCAATAGGCACCTAACTGCTTGGACCAAGGCTAAGACTAAATAAGTGTACATAGGGCTTACTGTACAACAGACTAGAGCTTGTTGGATAAAAAGCATGAGCCGGCCTCCATCCAGATGGGAAATTCACGAGTAATAAGGTGGCGTGTCGATATAATAGAGAGTCTGAACGGCTTTCCAACCAATAAGCGGAAATTTCAGTAAAAAAAAGTTGGCATATCCGGATGCCAGGATAATTTCCAGTAGCAGTTGGAGTGGCATTACGACCAACATATCCATCAACACCAGTATAATAAGCTTTATTCCCAGCATAACTTCCATAGGAGATCCGGTATGATCTTATCGGGTTCTATGTTCTCTCTCAGGCTTATATTTACTTATTTTTTTCTTTCAGCAGGGTGTTAGCAGCAAAGAGTAGCTCCTGTGTATGAGGAATTAATTGGACTTATTCTTTCTATGCTTGGCGTAGACCACTCTTTATCCCGTCCTTTCGAAGAAGCGGAGATGACTGGCGGTTGATAGATTTTAGAGATAACTGCTGTAACCCTAATGAGCCGGGTAGGTGAGACCACTTGCCCTTGCCCGAACTACGGAGTTCATAAGCACTGTTGCTGTAATTACCAATTACCCCTGTTACTAGCTCGAGCGTGGATGAAGCGGAGAACACATTAATTATTAGCATGCACGTTACTCTCAAATAAAGTCTCAATAGTCAAAGGAGGATGTTTACTCTCATCATAGGCTTGGGCGGAGAATCACGTCTCTCTTTCCATTCCTAAAAGGGAAGCAGCTCCATCTATCCATCCTACTTACTTACAAAGAAAGGGCTCCATACACACTACAAAACCAACATGAACCAAAACCAGCTGCATCGCAGCATCATTACTCATTGAATTACTTATTGAATTACTTATTGAATTACTTATTGAATTACTTATTGAAGTGCTTTGTTAAGGGCAGCACTCCTCCTCCCTCCATTAATCCATAAACTAAGTAGGGTGTGAAGCGGGTCTGGTAAACAGAACAGGTCATGCACAAGCAAGGTTCTCCCTTCTTTATTCCTGGAAATCCTTCCAACAAAAAGGTGGGAAATTAAGTAACAGAACTGGGCGTCTCCATTAGATAGAAGCGTCAATAAAAGGGTCAGCATTCCCAACATACCCAGCCGCAGCATTAGAACAAATAGCATTTCCAGAATAATTTCCTTCCATAAGCAGTTATGTAGGTGTAGGTCTTGAAGCTCCAGGGTTATATCAAATGGTGAGGTGAGCTGGTCAATACGATCTGGCAGGTTTCCCAATACTCCTTTAGGAGCATCATCTTGGAGGGTCAGTTTACAAGGGGGGCTGGCTTCATCGCTTAAGATCATCATAGTTGAAACTTGAGAGGAAATCCTATCTTTAGATGGTTTAGGTCTGGGGGCTTGTATCTGAAGCTGTTCCTTTCTTTCCAGAAAGGTAAAGACCTCTTTGGGGGTTTCTACCTGCTCAGGATTGCGTGCAGGATGCTTTCAAACTTAAGAAAGAGGCATGGGTATTTTCAGTTTGCTAAGCTCATACCTGATATAAAAAGGTGGCAATGCCTATGGGCCAGCATCAGTAGTTTTGGTAGCATATGGAGGCTTCATGAGAATGGCACCGGGCTGCTGTGGTGCTTTGGGCTGCTCGGCTGCTTTGAACTCTCCTCTAATTGGAACTGCTGGCTGCTTTAAATTAGCAGCTTTAGGCGCTGCTTATATTCTAGTAACTTTAGCAACTCTGGGCACCTCTTTTATTGTGTTCTCAAGCTGTCTGGGTACCTCCTATCTTATAAAATTCGAAGCGTTCAGTCATGGTCTCAGTTCATACTTCCTTATAACCTCTGCCATAATGTTATCTGAGACCATTTGAAGCTGAGCAGGAGAAAGATTGAAAGAATCTTCCTATTGAAGGAAGACTTATTCTTTCAAACTCTCCTCTCCCATCATGAGCAGGCCTTCGGACTCGAGGGGAAAAGAGTCAACCACTTCAGCCTCACTGTCGGGTGAAACCGCATATTCAGGTACATAGGCTGGTCAGCTGATTCTTCTCCTTCTGGTTCATAATACTATTAATAATAGGGAGGAGAGGGGACGATCATATTCGCTTGTACTCTTTAGATTTGGGGTAACGTTGTATCCTCTTCCCTTGTTTTTTCCCTTTGTAGCACATTGGGAGGCAGGCCTTCTAAACTGAGGCTGACCCCTTATGGGTTTATTCTGAGCCCTAGGGGCGGCCCCCACAAAGGAAGGGGCAGTATGCCCCTACTTTACCTTGGTGAGGTCATTGGCCATGGTCTTGAGGAGCTTCGTCACCTCTTATAGGGTCATTGGGTCTTGGCCAGCAGAGGTTTACACCTCGGGTTCCTTCCCCCCTCTTATCTCAGCAGATTCCCTCCTGTAAGGGGGGGATATTGTTTGGTCTTTAGTGCTATTCCCGAGGCCCTCATATTACTATCCAAGTCTTCAGCATCATGAAATAGGGCCTATAGGTCATGGGATATCCTTTCCCTCAGGTGAAGAGAAAACTCAACCTCAAACGAAGCTGCGTAAGCTACCATAGCAGCCAGCTTCGGAAGGCTTGACTGCCTCAGGAATACGGTGGTACAGCTTACAAAATATGCTAGTGAACTCTGGGACAGTTTAACCATTATTCCTCTTCAAGGTATTGAACTCTGTTAGATAATCTATATTATCCCTATTTCCCCACAAGCACCTATAGACGCCCACTTTGCTTTCTCAAATTCCCATCTTCGTAAGGCCACGTGAACACTATCTTTATTGGAGATGCCACCTTTGCTTACTTAAATTCCCATATGAGTCCAGTTTCACAAGCATTTCAATAAGCAGAAGGAGCAGCATTCCCAGCAGTACCAAGATCATTCAAATAAGCATAAGCCAAAATGGGATCCCCAGCCGCAGTTCCCGGATAATCTCCAGCGGTTGAACCATAAGTAGGCCCTTCCCTTAACAGCCGAACCAGCAGAACGACAAGCAGCCTCATTGGCATCAGTTTAACCAAGATAATAAGCATTATTCCCATGAGCATTCCTAGCATCTAATTAAAAACGTTAATTCCTGGCAGCAAAAAGATTCCCAGTACGAGCAACACCATATGAATCAGCTGAATTCCCTGCAGCATAAAGATTCCCAGCATTTTAATAAAGATTCCCAGCATTTTAATAATAAGTTGAACCAGCCTTATTATTCCTAACAACAGCAGTCCCGGCATAATCAGTTGAACCAGGATCATTCCCGTCATCATAATTATTACCAGCAGCAAAAGGATTGATTACCAGCAAAGGCAGCACCAGCACTAAAAGGATGTCCAGCGGGATAAGTCGAACCGGCCCTAGCAGCATCAGTTCCAAGATCATTTGCATCATAAGTTGAAGGGGCAATATTCCCAGTCTTACCAGCAGCTTCATTAGAACCATATGAGCCAGGCTCAGCATCAGCAGCCAAAGTATTCCCACCCAGTTGAACCAGGATTATTCCCATAAGCACCAGTTGTTGAATCAACAGCCTTCCTAGTTTGGGGTGGGAATAAGTATTTTAATAAGCAGAGCCAAAAGCAGTTAGAGCAGCACAAGCAGCTCCATAAGCAGTTTAAGGAGCATTGTTCCCAGTCTCATTCCCAGCAGCAATTGAACCAGCCTCATTCCTGGCAGCAGAACGACCAACAGTGGGTCAAAAGTTCCAGCCAAAGCAGCATCATAACAAGATGCACCAGTTTCACTGGCATTTTCAGAGTCATCAGTTCCAGGATCATTACCTGGGTCATTACCAGAAGCAGTTGAAGGGGCAATTGAAGGAGCAGCCATATATACTTTTTTTTTCGCATACCTACCCTCATTGCATCTGCCAATATAACAGCTCGCTTGGACTCACATATCTTCGTGGTCTTCTTCCAAAGTCCACTAGCTCTACACCTTGGAACAAACTAATCTAACATATTTTGCATGGAGACGTTGACACTTCAATTTGCCATCTATACGTGTGTTTATCTACTTGTTGTCCAAATCTAACTACCTACTTGCCATGAACAGCTTGGTATGGTGCCTACGTGTGCTTTTCTACCTGTTACTATAATAATGTCTGTTACTATAAGATGTTGCCATCTTTACTACTACGACCTAGTTACTATAGGAGCTAGCATAGATAATTTTAACATATGATTGCCAGATATATACTAGTGTTCATATATGATGTTGCATATATACATTTTACTTGGGACTTGCATCAATACGTTTTGGACTAGCATTTGTACGTCCTGGCAATGCTATGGCAGTACAGGTTGGAACTCTCGCATGGAGACGTTGTGCCTATTACTATTGTTACTATACAATATTGGCATATATGAATTGGCCATGAACAACATGGATACGTTTACAACGTTTCACACTTGCTTTGAACTAGCATCTCTACGCTCTATACCTTGAACATAGAGCTCTGTTTATTGTGAAAGCCAGAATATAACATACTAGATTTTGCATAGAGACGTGTGTTCATATACTATGTTCGGATACGTTGAACTTTGTAGATCAGACCTAAGCAGTAAGAAGGGACCACTATTCCGGTTCCCACGTTGTTACCACCTTTCCATATCATGTTGCTGCCATACCTATAATATAGTTCCTAGTCTATGGTACTCGCATATCTACGTTTCACTCTTAAATATATAGATAAATAAATACATTGATACTTTACGAACGAGATATAACATTTATACGTTTACTACCTTTTTCTTGTAATAAAAGTTCCATTTATTAAATAGGTAAGTGGTGATCCTTACACCATCCCCAAATAAACAACCAGTTTTATAGGTTTTATATCTAATTAGTATTATAATTAATAAGTTTAATCACCAACTGATGAGGTGACACAACATAATAAATGGGGTTTTTGCACCAACCACTATCAGGTGAGGTAAGGCTAGTTAGGCTGATAGTGAGTAAGCCATATCGCCCCCCCCCTCTTTACCGTCCAACCAATGAGGACTAATAATCAACAACGCCCATGCGCCAGACCTTCTCATTTGACATTTTTCCATAGTAAAAATATATTTTCGATGTATCCAATGACTCATTCCTAATTATTGGTGATAAAAAAATCTAAATTTTTTTAGTCATACGGAAAAAGCCAGGAGTGCTTGCTATAACTCATTGCTAGAAGCTATACTCAGAGAACCCCTACTCTTTGCTACAAGCTATAGTCTGTGCCAAGTAGTTTATCATAGTCAATGCCGCTAGTCGATCCAGGTGTCGATCCACGCCTTAGTTCCATGGACACTATAGTTCAAGCTAGATGCAGTAGAGACTATTAACTGTAGAGTTATTAGCCTTAGTTCTAGCCTTAGAGAGTTAAATACTTACGGTAAGTGCCTAAAGGTGGACTAGTCTTAGCCTCAAGGTAAGTACTCGCTAGAAATAATTCTTACGGTTGTCTACATCCATACCGAACTTAGAATGAAAGCGTAATAGAAAGAAGCCTTCATCGGAAAAGTTGAAAAGTGCGCGCATTCCATCAAATTTCTAAAAACTATTAAGTACTTATTGGGTGGGGGCGTACCTCGGCCCTCATTCTTAGGCTTTTGGTAATAAAAAGTACACTTTGGGGTCGCTTAGGCATAGAGCTCATTGGATCTTTCAACTGGATTTTTTCTAAATTAACACGGCCTTTTCATCACGTTTCTCTTCACGTTTGTGGATGTAGATGGCGGGATGCGTTCAATTCATTTTCGGTTCAGCGGATCGCTGTTGCTAGATTGATAGCTCGCTAGATAGCGGGATTTCAATACTGCTGCGGGCTGGAACAAAAAATGAAAAGGCAGGAACGGGCAGTGAAGATTGTACCTCGATGGGAGAACTTCTATTTTAGCTCTCGATGGGTACATTATATGGGGGTATGATGTATCCGTTATACAAGATCAAGCATGAGGCTAATTAGTCTGGTATGGCTTGTATTGGAGAGTTTCCAGTGTTTGGTGGGAGCGCTATTCTTGGAAGATGGTTCAGTTGTGGGATCACTCACTTTTACTTTATATCTGAATAAGTTATCAAGTGAATCAATGCCAATAAATAGATGCCTCTGCCGGAAGATGGAGCAATGCTTGGTGGTAACACCTTTATTGGCAGATAAGTTTTTTGGCTTGATTATTATATCTGTTATTACACAAAACAATAGGCTTAGCAACTTATAAAACAAGTGCTATCGTATACATTATTAACAAGCGTTCCTACTCTACTTAATATTTTAGATCGCTGGAAGAGCATCGCTGGAGGCAGGTTTGGATTATCATATAGAATTACCGTGTACCAAAATTGATTGGCACTTCATTGTGCATGCGAAGGGGCATCATATCTAATGACTGCGAGCGTAGACCAAGGGTAAAAACCCGGGCGGTTGGTTCCCTACCTATACAAAATAGGGATCGAAGTACTTGCTTGTGATGTATAGCCTCTTAAATTTATTACACTAGATAGGATGGAGTAAAGGATCATACAAAGGGTTTTTGCTACTATCTATAACGGTAATCCAAACCTGCATCCGACTAGGACCGGTTACTACTAGTATTACATATTACTACCCCCTTACGTCCTATATTTGAAACGGGCCCATACCCTATCCCCCTTTTGCAAGCTATCGACCCTACCTTCCTCAACCAATTTATTCGCCGCCTTTGCTCCGATGCAGAAGACTGGCTCTGCTATAGACTTCTCCTTCCTCCAACTCCTCCCTCAAGTTGAGTTGGATCCAATCAATAAAATAAAATAAATCCTGACAGCCAGGGCAGAAAACTTATAATCCTAAAACTCCTGAACATTCCCTATATAAATAAATTTTCCTCTGCAACTAAACATCGACTATGCTCCTCGAATGATGAATCGACGTAAGGTAAGTATTAGGCGAGGCTTGCCTCTTTCCTGGTTATCCCCTTCCCTGAAGTAGGTAATTCTTGGTGGGCTGGTGGACTCGGCTAAAGGTTCAAGGAAGATGTACTTAGCGAAGCTGGTGATGAAGGCTAAAAAGGTTCATGATTCATGTATTCCCGGTGGGTAAGACTGCTACAGGTATTCCAACAGACTTAACAGGTTGTCCTACTGATAGTCCTACTGCTGCAGTTCATAAAATGATCCTGCTTCCTGGTCCTACCTACTTACTGTCTCTACAGGTCGTCCAACATACTTTCCTGGTCCAACTGGTCTAACCGGTCATCCTACTAAGAAATCAATCGAATAAATAACTTGGTTGGCTTTTTTGGGAAAACTTATATTCCAACTCCTCAACATCAATGGGGGCTCTATGCTCCTCAAATGCTGAATAAACATAAGTAACAGCAGCATTATTCTATCGACTGGTTCCTTCCGTCTAATGGTGAATTTGTGGGGCTTGGGCTGGCTTGGTTGGCTAAAGATGATAGGTGGAAGGTGAAAGGATTTATCATAAGACCAACAACCTAGTGCCTATTTCAGATTAGGATCTTAGACTCCGTGCCTAACCGCTACTGCGCCTAGGGCCTTTATATATTTTATTTATCCATTTATACCCTTTAGTTATATACGTAATTTAAGGCGGGCAGGCAAACGAACGAGCAACTTGGAACTCGTACTTCTTTGAGGTAGGGCCAGTTTTTTTAATGAATAACCTCACTTGATTGTGCCAACCCCCATCGATGTTGTGGAACCTCATCCATCTGTGTTCCCGTCCCGGTATCGGCTAGCGGCAGCTCACACACTGTTGTCTCTCCTCTTGGCTAGCGGCGGGTTACGCGATCCCCCGGGTATCAAGCTGTAGCTATCCAACCAATATAATAATATCCATTTTATTGCCCAAAAGAGTTAGGGTGCATCTGGGCCTCTCCTTCAAAATGGTAGAGCAGAGCTTACAGTCCTTTCATGGGGGGGGCGTTAGCATCGCTAAAGCAAAGCGAGAGTTCATTAGCATTAGTAAATTCCGCTTTCCACCAGGCCATCTGATCAGCCGACCAAGGTCACCAAGCGTCACCAAATGAAGGTGCGATCTATCTATTGAGCTGACCCTCTGGCAATTCCTGTCTCCAGCTCAGCCCAGCAATTACCCACTATCATACAGCCCAAACCACCTCCCTTATAGTCACTCCCTTACTAGCGTGAAACCATGTTATGGCGAGTATACTAAACAGGTGCATCGTAAGTAAGCATCATCGTGCATCGGTTCCAAAACCTACAAGAAGACATATACAAAACAGACAAGGTTCCGTCCGTATCGGTGGAGAAAGAGATATATATCTATATGAATGTTTTAGCTCATCCCTAGTAGCAAAGCAGAGTATTAAAGGCAAGCAGTCAAGCAGCCCTGCAAGTAGCCCAGCTCGGTATCCGATCCCACCCAGGAACTCACCAGTATAGGATCCAGCCCAGCCAAACCTAACTGAGTATCCCAAGCCCAGTAGCCCACCAGCTGAGTAGCCCAGCCAAGCGGATGAATCCATCCTGCCAATCATAGAGACAGATAAGAATCAATCCATTGGTTTCAAAACCTACAAGAAGACATCGAAACCTGGCATCGAGTGAATTGAGGGTAAATATATAGGTTCGTAGGGTAGATATATGGGTTCGAGGTAGAAGAGTGTATAGTTATATGATTCCGTGACCACCTCCTGGCTCTGACTGATGGTGTGCTGTTTCCGTCCGTTGTAGCGCCCCTTTCGGTAAATGTGAGACTCAATAAGTAACCAGTTCCACTTCCGTGAGACCGCCCCGACACATAAATAGCTCCAGCAAGCTCAATTGCGGGCTGGCTGAATGCGGGAATAGGGAATGCATTAATGGGGAATGCGGGAGAATGCGGACTGTGGCTATTGGACTGGTGCTCGACAAGGGAATCGGAACCTCCTGGGATGGGGAATTGCAAACTGGTAACACACGTAGAATCACTTCTATCCTGTGCATGCCGAACCGAAAACGGTTGTATCTATAAAAGGTAACACACATAGAATAACCACCACCTGACTTTCCTGGGCATGGTGATTAGAACTGTTCAAACACATATAATAACCTCCTTTCTATGGCTAATGGTTTTGCTATTGGGAAGGGTAGGCAAGCAGTCTATGCTGTTAGTGCTGGCTTCTTGCTGCCCTGTCTCTGACAGGTGCTTATGGGCAAGCTCTGATAGATGCAAGTTTATAAATTCCCTCGTGTTCTGTAGGGTAAGCTCTGTCCTTCCACCTGTTGGAATATGGGTAACACCTTTAGCGAAGAGCTTCTTCAAGCAATTACTAGTCTAGCGGCTGCTATTATTGGCAAATCCTATGGCAATACCACCTCCTAATCGGCGACCTCCTGTAACTGATACTGGCTATGGGTGACCACTGGGGCTATGCCCTCCTGGCGACTTTATCTCGACCAGATAGCAGCGGTGCTCAACTATAAACCTATAGTAAGTGCAGGAATGAAAAGCTATGGATATAAATATATAGTGTCTGCTTATTTACATGGACTAAGGAGGCACGGAACTAATCCCTATGGATTGCCAGGTGTTTATTCAATATATGCCGGTTTGCTGTTAGTAAATGCCTATGTAAAACTCTAATAATATAATCCGCATATAAGTTAAGTCTACGTAAAGCCATATATACGTTCAATACCCAGTTGCATTGCCGAAATAGACAGGAAGTACTTGTCTTTTCTTTGTTTATAAACAACCCCTTGTCATACCTAATTAGCCTAGACAACTGAACCATTGCCGTCATTTTATTATGGCTTGTCAGGTGAAATGGTTTCCTCCGACCCTATAAAATGAGGGCTTTATACAAAATTTATTTTTATAAGCTTTTTGCTTCGCCCTTTTCTTTCCCTTTTCTATTAAGGCGCCCGCCCACTGGCAAAATAGGGGATTAGTAAATTAATTGAGTCAGTTCCCTCCCTAAATAACAAATTATAGTTCTGTAACCTGGATGGGGCATAACCGTATTTTATCAATTCTGAAATATCGTAATTACAAATATAATAAATGATTTGAATAACCGCATTTGAAGCATTCATTCGAAAGGGCAGTTCCAACAATTCCACAACTGGTGGTAGCTGTCTCACTTATATTAAAAAAGTAGGCATAGTTTATCCCTCAAGGCGAGAAGGACATGTGATTAATTTTTTTTTTTAGACTGGAAGGCAAGCATCTTATTCGTTGTCTGAATAGGCTAAGTAAGGAGTGCCGGTGCTATACAAAAAAGAAGATTAATCAAAGTAAGGTGTTGTTGCATAAAACAACCTACTATAGCAACTTAAACAACAATGGGGCAAACAAGAAATGGAAATGAGTTGGCTTCCACAGCTAGCTTTTGGCTTGCTCAATCCCAACTTATTCAAGATGTTAATAACTACTTGCCTTACTACTCTTTCTGACTTGATTAGTAGTAGTCCTCTAGTCCAATGCCCATTGGTCATGGTTTAGCTCCATGGAAGCCTTAAGATACAATGACTTCTGGCATTTAGTAACCAGCATTTAGTAGTACTAGCATCTATTTTTCCTTGATAGTAAGTTCCATCTCCTATTTAGTCCCTTACTTAAGCTGTAGTTCATAATAAGTATGTTTTTTTCCGTATGCCCTAAGATTGCATATTCAGATAATGCAAAATTGCATGTTAAAAAGCGTATCTATGCCACCAGTATTTTATGTTAAAACGTGCATGTGCAAGTAATATATGTAAAGATATTAGATTATATATTGATTATCGAAATGAATTGCTGTTATAGATCCACTTAGTCCAGTTTTCATAGGGCCACCACCTACCCCTAGATAAACTAAATATATACTCTTGCTCCATGGGATTGGTAGGAGGTTTCCTTCTGTGATCCTCCTCCCATAAGTCCGTGTTGGGGTGGGACCATACACATGGGTAACAACCTATTGCGGTGATCCTGAGTAGCACCATGTAGCACCATTCTTCTCCTCTCTAATTACACCCCATGGGCATATCATTCATGTCCTCCTCCATGTTAGTTTAGTGGGGTTGGTCCAGCAGCATAGAAACAAGCGCCTAAAGAAACTAGCTTAGTCTCCTGTTGTGTTAGTCCCGCCTGGACTCCTATGGGACACTAGCTTTATTGGTCTTCTTGGTCCAGCATTCATTTAAACTAGCCTTTTAAGAGTCTCTAATTAGTGCACTTTTTGTGGAGTGAAGATCGTCTTATTCAGCTGTAGACACAGAACTACTATATATCAATGCAGCCTGAGAAGCAGCCATAGAAGAGGCCTACGAAGCAGCCGCCAGAGAATATATCAGCAGCAGCTACGCTGGAAAATCATAATAATAATAAAAAGGCACTCCTGGAAGCCAATAAGTCGGAAAAAAGCAGCCCCAAGGATGAACGACGGAGAGCAGCAGCCTAGGCGGCGGCCCGTAATGAAGTAAGAGAAGGGAAAGGAAGAGAAAATGAATCTGTTTCTCTTCTCTATTTGCTCCTCCCAATTCTCTCTGCATCAACATCGATATGAATCTCAATGCTGGGTTATAAGAGTGAGGATTTCATTTGTTTTGTTTATTGTTTCACGGAAATGTTGAGCCATGATAACTTACTCAATCAAGATCGCTTAGGTCTATAGGAATAAATTTACTGCACCAGGACTTACGCGACTAAAACTCGTAAATATAGTGCGGCCATTTCAAGCCGAACTATATTCCTTCCGTCCACTAGGCCTCACAATGCAGCTGCTAACGGGATAGCTTGGAAGCAGCTATGATCAACTCAAACAACTAACATAGGCAAGCCCGTTTCTCTTCGTTCCTTTAAAATAGAGGAGGAAGGACACTTCAACCATAAAGAAGCTGGACGACATTATTGCTAGGAGAGGCCTATCACACTTGCTCAAATCATGCTTAGTTGGTATGGCATTCTTTATTCCTTTGGCCAGCTCTCATTTTCTTTCTTTTTAAAGCATAGTGTGTTCTTTCCTGGTATTTCTCCAGGTCAGGGGGGGGTTATACCTAGTACCCATCATTACCCAAACTCAACCATTTCGCATCCATGTTTACACGATAAATATATTGAGTTTACCCATACCACGATACAATATAGTGAGGGCTCATACAATATAGGTTTTCATTTCATTTCCCATTGAATTACCGAACGAAAGAAATGATGATATGGTTAGGGTTGCCACCGAGCACAAAAGAGCGCCCCCATATGCGAAACATCGGCCCAACACGGGAATAACTACGGGACCGAGTGAGTGAGCCATTGGGTTCGACATTTTCCCCTCATTCATTCCCCACTGGTCAATGCCGCCAGTATGTCAATAGTGCTTCAGTACCAGGAAAGGAGGTGCCAATTACCGCTAGCTGATACCCGGGAAACCCTCATTGCTGATACCCGCACAGAATTGAATCACCGTCACAACATGAAAAATCCACCGGTACGGGAAGGTACATAGGGAAGGGGTAGATAAACGGGAATGGAAAATGGATATATAACATAGATAGTAAATGTATACCCGGCGAGGAGAATGCCGTGGTATCAAAGTCAAGGTAGGATTGAGCACTTTTTATTCATTTGCCTGATCATCATTAGTTGATCAATCAGAATCTCACGAGGCCTCTCCATAGCTCTCTGACTAGTAGTAGCCTCAGTAGCGGTAGTGCTCGTTCTTCGCGCTGTAGCTATGACCGTATCTGTAACCACCGTAGCTGTAACCGTAGCATGATTAGCTCTTATTCCTACCTATTTTTTCTCCTTTGCCTTAGGGGGGTATGCAGCAGTAAATTAAGTAACCTTGTCTGCTTTCGCCTCTTCTGCCTGTACCAATGCGTTCTATTCCGTACTGAGCCTAATCATTGCTCTTTTGGGTAAATTAGCTCTCGATTATGGACTTGATCCCGCCATGGTAGGGGGAGGGGGTGACTTTAACAGTTAGTAGGTGGATGCCGTTACACTAGTGGTCACAGGACAGGTATGAAGAGATCCTTTCACTTGATGGATTTACTTGATTGATACATACAGTTGAGATAGGGCCACAGACAGATGGACGGATTGGAAGTGCATCTTTATTTATAATAAGGATAAGAATAGTAATACCTTCTAGCTTATTTGCTTACGCTCAGCTTATCCTGTTCTTAATGAAAATAAGGAGGATAAAATATACTACTATTATTATTATTAAAGATAATAGCATAATCTTGTATATAATAATATCCATTATTATTTATAAAATTGGTTGGATCGTGGCGTTGGAACTGCCTTCTTTGATTGAGTCTATACAGCCAGAACGAAACATGGCTGCACTGGAGGTCAATCATCAGAGAGCCTTGTTGGACGGGCTTAAACATAATAGATCTGCACGGACTTCGCGATACAGTACCAGCCTTACATTACCACTATAAATTTATGGGTGTCACATATTAGATTCTGGTTCGGCCGAGCCTTGCTTATACGATTCTGAAATTTGAATCCACTCCATTCTAGGAATCAATCTACCTGTCTTTCATTTACTGCCTGCCTGCTTGCTACCCACCTTATATTTAATTACCTTACATGATATCGATACGTTACCCAAGGTTCCACAGACGGGAGGGAAAGATTGAGCCAAGTTGTAACCAGATGTGAGAGAGCCGAGTTGTCGCCATACGGAGCATATCCACCCAACACAGTACAGTACAGTACTGGGCGGGGCGGGGTGGACGGAATGATGATAACTATGAAACGCACCACGGGATGTGCTGCACGCAATTAAAACATATGGTGGGCGCTTCACGGGATGCAGTTCAATAATTTGGTAATGGATGCTTATATATGTTGCTACAGTGGTATGTGCTTTTGATTGAGAGATGTTGGTTGCTCAAATCTCTTATAGTTTCTTTGACTAATTGATTCTAGTTGCTCTTTTGTCTTGATTGCTCGATCGATCAAACAAACCTGAACACCTGGAACTACACGAGACATTACACCAAGATCATCTACAACACGGCGTACGTTGATTTACAATTTTAGGAGCCTAAGGAGCATAATAGTCCAATCGAGGTTGAGGAGCTGGGGGAGGATTAGTCTGACCCTAAGAGCCAACCTTTCACCATGCCCACTAAGAGCTAATCCAACCTTCACAACAGGAGAGGAGATACCCAGCCCTTTCTTTTGATCCGAACTATAGGAAGTGGTACCAGTCGATGAAGCAGGTTACCTAGCAGTTTATCCAGTAGTAGAACCACCAGCACCATCAGTAACTTATCCACCAGTACCTCCACCACTACCACCAGCAGAGCCCGCATCTATAGTCTACCCTGTTCCGGTTTTTTGCACACCCCGTGTCCAAGCGCTACTTCCTTGTTCTAACTGCTCACCCCGTGCATATATAGACGTGTTCCAACTTTATACGCATTTACTATAATTAGAAACTAGTTGAGAGTGTTATGTACATAGGGGTAGTTACGAGTTATGGTACATGGCTATTAGTAACCGAATAAGGTCAATTCTTCTTCAGGAACTCAACTTGCTTTTATGGGACCCATTGAATAAACCAAATCCTGACAAAGTGAATTCAGCCCTTTGCGTATATCAATACGAAGTTGTATCACCGCTGGAGCGAAGACACTTTCGAGGTGACTAGATAGCTGTTTTCGTTTCCAGCCACTTAGTTCCATCCCGATAGTGAAATAAAGATGTTGTCGCACGATAATAAAAGGCGTGCTTCGAGGTCCTTAGGAAGGAGGTCTCGACTAAAAGGAGAGGATAAAGATGTTCTTTATTATAAGATTGAGAGGTAGTGCATTAGCAACAAAGAAAAGGTGTACCTTGAATAGTACAGGTGGAGTACGACTAGTTGCGAATGAGGTCATACTGATAAATGGAAAAAGAAGAGCGCTCATTCCGACTCAAAAGTTACTTTCCCGGGATTACCCTGACGGAGGTGGGGAGCCCTACCCGAAAGTACTGAACTGTCTATTTCAACTCATTATAGAACTATCCCGAGGAAGTAAAACGACGCAAAGGTTGGAGCTCGGTGTGCGCCGAGGTATTCAAAATTGGTGGGGATATGGTCAGTTGGGCAATAACCTATACGGAAAGAAATGCTCGCTACATAGCGAGTACTCGTAAGATCAAGTTAGGATCGGCATGAAATAGAATTACCCCTCTGGACGAGCAAAGTGTGAGTCCTTCTGCATTGGGAATAATATTGCCACGCAATAATTTGGAAGGATTGGAACGTTTCTATTTGTGGATAAAATCCAAGGTCCGTAGGTGCTTGTCCGCATCGGGCAAGGCTTTCCAGTTCCGTATAGAGTTCGTGATCTGGGTGAGTCCCGGATGTTTTTATTAGCGTGGTTGGGAGCACAAGTAGGCACTCCCACGTCATTTTGGGGCGCACCAGGTTTATATCGAAGTAAATCCGTATAGAAATGTGAGTCAATTTTTACAAAAGCTTGCGGGTTTATTTCGCTCCTCCGAGGTTTCATAATTGAACCAATACAGAGCAGGGGCAGGACCTTTGGATTTATGACGGGTTGCACTCGTCAGCATTAGGAAATGGGTATAGCCCTGCCGTGAAAAAACTCCATAAAATATTGGAGGCACGAACTGCAAGCTTGGAGTGGGGAGAGGTTGGTGAACAAAATGAATATGATAAAAAAAAACAAGCAAATCCCTATAATAATTGTGGGGCGGGGGGGAAACCTTCTCTATTTTTGGGTAACGTACTCCGTTTAGTAATTTTAGGAGTATTTAAGTGGGATGAGGAAGGTGGCTCCGTGGTATTTCCATGTGCAGAGCGAATAGCAGCTTCCATTTTATGCATCGCGATGGATTCACACATGAGAGCGCGCGAGATCTGGAGAGCAGATGAAAATGAGAATTCGCATATTTTGTATCCGAGCGTTATAAAGCGCCTTTCTCAAATTATCCGTCCAAGTGATAACCAGGTTGCTTTTAGCTTATTTGAGCCTTATCGGGGTTGGATTCTTCCTTCCCCTGTCGGGAAAGAGCGTAGCACCTTGAATTCGCCCAGATTTGTTTTATGGATAAGATCTTGAGTCATAAGGTATGGAAATCGGGGAGGGGCCTTCTTTTCTCTTGAGGGTAACAGGTAAATGTCAGGAAGGTGCGAAGAGATGCAAGGTTACAGATAACAGGCAAGTGCCAAAGGGTTAGTAAGTCAGGTAATAAGGTCATAATAAGGTAAAATTTATCGCAATATACTTATGTCTGTATGAAAGCCACTTATACATATAGAGACAAAAAACGCACGGATCTGTACAGGACTCTACGCGCAAGCTAGCATTTTATTTCGCCTGTTGTTAGCGAGGGGGCTTTGAGGGCAAGGGTTTTAACGCAAAGACCGTATGGGCGCTCCGTTCCTTCTTATCTCCTTCTTATCTACTCACCGTTTTATCTCCAATCCTCTTAACTCCCATCGGAAGAAAGAAAAAAGCATTATTACATATGTAATATGGGGTGTCCGGTTAGCACATCTGTTTTTAGTATAGAGGGCCGTTCGAATCCTGTCACCTTGATGTAAAACTTAGTAAACCCAAATACGAACATCAATCAACCCACCTCATCCAACAAAAAAGCCGCAGTTTACTCCGACGTTACCAATTTACCATAAATCGAAATACCACCCCCCCCCTCCATCTATAAAGGAGGAACGGGAGGCGAAATCCCTCTCCCATATTACACCCTTTCAAAACCTGTGTGGACAAACCACTAATTTGGATTGGGGAGAATAAAAGGACCCGGAGGTCCGCCCTTCATCTGCTAGTTAATAGGAGGTCTCGACTAAAAGGAGAGGGGCGGAGCTGCTCGACCATACGGGAGAGGGACTTTCCCGAGGCACGAGGGGAAGGAATTTTTAGAAGACAAATATGTCGTACGGACATTTCAGTTAAGTACGAAAGAAAGTAAGTTCAGAAGGAACGAAGAGGGGAATGAGACGACTATTTATTGGACTATTTCATAAAAAAAATTTCTCTGCACTAATCAGTTTTTATCCATTTATCTCTTATATTGTAGTAACGCCCTTAATCATGGGTTCTGAAAAAGACTTTTCAAGTCATTTCCATTTAGGTCTGATTCGGCTTTCTCTGCTTTTTTATCTTCTTCCCGAACCTTTCTTTCGGAGTGATAAAGAAGATGGTACACCCGAATTGTATTCTTCGAGTTATTATTGCTTGCCAGAAATCCTACTTCTGCAATTGGTAGGTCACCGGATTATTAGAATAAGTTTGGTTTTCCGTAGTTTTCCCATGTTACAACTTCCGTACCAATTTGATCGATCCGAAATTAATTGGTTAAACATTATACCAGGGAGCCCGATCTTTACTCTTATGTGTGGTATTCATTCTCGTTCGGCTCTTGGAATCACATCCAGCAGTGGTTGGAACAGCTTGCAAAATCCAACCACTTCACCTACTTTCTCACCCCCAATTGTTTTCCGTACCTCTATCGAAACGGAATGGTTTCATGTTCCTTTATCAATTGGTTATTCCTTTCCGTTCGCATCTATTTTTCCAATTTTGGTCTCAGTTGGTTTACAAGATTCAATGGCCGAGTAAAAAGAACCCAATAATTTCCAAAAACGCCTACGGGGCCCACTTTTTTGTTCGAAAACCTACCTAACGGAATTATACCATACGAACGAAATCTTGCCAGAAACTAATGTGCTGTGCTTGATAACCCGTAGCTAAATAAGAATGTGCAGAGGCGGCGGGCGGATCAGACAATCCAACATCATTACAGTCCAAGTTTTTCAGTTTTGGCAGATGGAGCGCGGCCAGCCGTTTGATTGAAGTAGGTGGGGCATGTACATTTATCTGTGCTTATCTGTGCATGCATGGTTTGTATGGCTTATTCTTGTAGGTAGGTAAATGAATATAGAAAGGGGTGTTCGGTGAAGCGGTTGGCTTTTCTTTAAAGGCAGGGAAGATGGTCAAGAAAGGTTGGGAAGGGCAGCTTGATCAAAGGGTACGGAGTGGCTTGTCCGCATCGGGCAAGGTGCGAAGCTCTTGCTCGATAAAAGGAGAGCAAGGTGCTACGCTCTTTCCCGACAGGGGAAGGAATCCACACCACGCTCGCTTTATTATATATATATATTATATATATATACATCCGCGGATTATATATTATACTTCTATATATCCACCCTTTAGTATATGTCACCAGCCCCCCCCCATCAATAAAAATCTATTTATTATCTGACAACTATAACTTATCCAACTTATCTGGTAACTAGCTCCACCGAGTAATTTTATCGTCCTTTCAATTTGATAGGGGGAGGTAACTTTACACTTTAGGGTAGGGGGCTATTGCAGCAGCATCTATTCTTGTTTTATAGCTTGTAGCTCGGGTTGAATCATAACCCCTTTACCGGGTAACAATTTCATTTCGCCAGACGGATGGGAATAATAGAGTATAATTGAGACAGACATTTGTATAGAGGTTCGCTGGGTGTGGCCGTCTAAGATCCAATTTACTAAGAGCTAACACCAGTAGAAATCTATTAACATTTCGTAGTAGCAGGGGCGGAGCCGCTCGACCATAAGGGAGAGGGGTTTCTTCACCATCATGGGCACCACCCACGAGCGAGAGAACCTATAGGCAAGGCAAAAAATTTTGACTAATAAGGTAGGAGCTCTTTCCTGACAAAGGAGGGGAAGGGATGGATGACCGCCAGGGCTAAAAGACTGAGTTAGTTCACATAATGCGGCCCAATTTGTTAAGGTAAACTCTTCTATCTAATAGGTCCATAATAAGGTTTTGTGTAGGATGAAGGTGTGTCCATTGGCGGGGTATATCCGTATGTGATGCGCCTACTACGTGACATGGGCTGGGTTTAGGTGCTGTTCCTGGTATTGAATCAGGAGGATCTATGGGACTGGATCAAATTCCACTATATTTCTAACTCGATCTGTGACTAAAGTATCTTTATCTGGATTTGGAACTGCCTCCACCTATCTCTTTGCTTTAAACTGCCTCCACCTATCTCTTTGCTTTATTCGTCGTCTACACCTAACCTACGTTCTTGCTGACTTTGCGGAGACCACCCACAATCTAAATAGGTATAGATAAGCAACTAAAAGATCTACCTTTGCCTTAACTTGTGGCTTTTTTGCAGTCAGCTATGCCCACCCCAAACCTGTTGGTAATTCAACTGAATCTAGTCCAATCACTGATTCTGCCGCCGCTACTGGACATGGATCCGAAGTGGGCGCCCCCTATAAAAAGAAAGAAAAACTATCTAATCTTTTATATGCATCTCTAGGTTGAAGCGCACAACATATAGATTGCACTAAGCGTGTAGCTTCCCCCGGCCGTATCTCTTCCATCTTTAATCCATATTACAAAGCAAAGAAGCATACGGGCCTCTAGCTCATATTGGAGTAGCTAACATAAAGAAGCACAGGCAGCGGAGATTACCCACAACCGACGGCTCAATCGAAAGGAAAGCTACGAGCGAACGTCCTACACCTATTTTTTCCTCTAAGTCCAAGTTGAAGCAGCGTGTTGAATCACTAATAGCGAGGGCAATAACCAAAGTGATAGCAGCGCGAGGAGCCGCAGCGGCACATACTATTATGGTATATGCATGGTCCGTAGTAGGCGGGTTAAACGGTTGTTCGGAGAATACACTTTTGCCGGGCATACCTACGAATAAAAGAATCCGGCATTAAACACCCTATCCGTAAAGAACCAGAGCGACCTCGCCCCGATTGACACTCTACTTGACACTATACCCTTTGATTCCATATTATTTAAGACATAATGAAGCAGAGGTAGAAGCCAAGCACTATCTATTCTTCCCTTTTTACTTGTTCAAAATAGGGGCGGAGCCGCTCGACCATAAGGGAGAGGGATACAACATTGAATTAATGGAAGTTTACCAGGTAAAGGCAACGCACCCTACACAAAGCAAGCATCAGAAGCGTAGGCAGTGCCGCAGAT
>Ga0233342_1000102_pt1 | contig 26546 bp, 14 predicted proteins | sample GEONDECOMP273_FD_180706 | JGI IMG/M metagenome (GOLD analysis project Ga0233342, IMG submission 180706) | Leaf litter microbial communities from Shasta-Trinity National Forest, California, United States - GEON-DECOMP-273 | ecosystem: Environmental > Terrestrial > Plant litter > Unclassified...
CTAATTACTATAACATAACAGAAACAGAAAGTCAGAGGTGCACTGGTCTGCCTTGGTCAATGAATAATCACACAGCGAGGTGTCCCGATTTAGCCCTCGTTTGGTAACCTTGTTAGTTCCTACTGCAGAATCCATCTGAGTCGATAAATCTAAGGCAGGAATCGATGCTGATACTCACAAGCAGTTGATGCCAAGAATACATCATTCCCAGGAGGTAACTATTAACGGTTGCCAATAGATTTATTTCCGGTTGACGATACCCCGGAGCCCCTAATTCCCCACCGGTCACTGCCTTTATGCCAATAGTCCATCAAGACTAGTAAGGAAGGAGGTGAGTGTGATGGTTACAACGATGTCTTTTTCCCATCAGGTATTTGACCCAATAAGGTATCTTCTCGATCTGGTAGGTGTTCCAATTAGGATGGATGCTTTCTTTATGTTGTCTTTATGTTGTCTTTATGCTTTATGCTGTATGTATGCTTTCTGTTCAACGCAATAGAAGATGATGATATCATACCGCGGGCAAGGAAAACCCAGCATTACAGGAGTGGAACGCTACGCGGAAATAGACAGAATATGCAGGAACCTACAAAATAATAGAATCTGTAAGCCATGAATATAGCAATATTAGTAGCTTTAAAATTGAAGAGCTCTTTAATATGATAGAATAGTGTTCTCTCTATTACTTGCCGGAATATAATGGATAGGATAGCGGGAAAAAGAACCCAGCACTTGAGTGGAACGCTACGCGGGATGGGAATAAAATATGCGGGAATAAAAATGATAGTATTTATGAGAAGCAGTAAGTGAAATAGGACCTGTATGTATGCTTTATTTTCAGCATGAACCATTAGGCATTATGTTCCTTTCAATATGACTCTTGAGCTTACCCTGACGGAACACAGTATACACTTTCAATAAATACCCTAGCACTATAGCTATTTCACTTGAACACCTATAGCGATACAAAAGCCCGCCGGCTCTTCTCTTCTACACAAGCACAATTGCAATATGGAAATTGCTATACTACCCAACAATAGTGATACATTGCGATAGTACAATTGCTTATTACCCCAAGAACCATTGCCATTGAAATGGATTGACCTTTAGAAATTGCCATACTCCCCGAGCACAAAGGCGATTTGCCAATAGATTTCCCTATAGCAATAGCTGCAACTAGTGGACCTATTGCTATAGGAACCTTTCCCACTAGCTCTACTCCATTGGCATTTTCAGGAGCGAAGCCGCTTGTCCTTCTGAGGGCAAGGAACTTTCTCTATGAGCGCGGGATTTATTCAATTGAGGGATAACTTAGTTTGAGGTTTGTCGGTACAACGGACGGACAAATCACTGCCCACGCCTGCCTAGGACACGTCACCCAGGAAGGCCCGGTACGAGGAACCAATCCTACCCTTTCAGTACACCTGCCAGTATGCATTACCCAATATGCATTACCCAGTACCAGTCCACATTTCCCTTTCACTTCTACCCTTTCACTTAACAATATGCTACACACCTCCCTACCTGGAACGCATTCTCACATTCACGCATTACCGCCCCTTTCCCTTCAATACGCTACTGCCAACATCTACAATAAACGCGTTCCCAAAAAACAATGCCCTAAACCCCCTCACCCCCTATCACTTGTAAAAATCCCTCTCCTTCTCAGTCGAGCGTGCTTCCGCACCCATCTGGATGGACCACGTTTGCATTACCTATCGTTTGGAGATGCCCACTTCGCTTTCTAAATTTCCCACCTTCCAATAGGCCAGTTCAACCCTTTCTATTGTCTGGAGACGCCCACTTGTGTTACTTAATTTCCCACCTTTAAGGGCCGGGTGAACATAGGAAGGAGAAGAAGGAGAACTTTATAGCGTTCGCTTCGCGCCTCTCTATCATCCCCAGAATCGGATAAATTTTAAGAATCACTTTGATGAGGAGGGGAGAAGAGGGGATATAAGAAGGCGTTACGAAGAGGATAGATACGCCGGTGTAAATGAGAGTGTAGGTGCCTTGACTGCGAGACGAAACCAATAGCTGTCCAGTTCCTTCCTCTAGTAGAGTCGGCTTCACATCTCGAATCCAGACCTTTGGGTGAGACGCGGGTAGTCGCTTAGTACTCCTATTAGTAACACTGTACCAAGACCAATGGCCTACGCCCGGTAGTAACTTAGTTATCTTATTAGTAACACCAGCGGAACTAGACCTACAGACTCAACCCGGGTAGTTTATTACTGATCCTATTAGTAATATCGATACTCTGGTCATGGACTGAGATCGGCTTCCTCTAGTATTTACCTGATGAGGGAAAGACCCAGATTTCTGCTATTAGGATGGAACAGTATAATAGTTATATAACTGATACAAGCAGTTGAGACTCGTCTGGAAGATCCCCTCCCATAAATAGTAACCAGGTAGGGTGGTTCCGGCCGATCAAAAACCTAATTACAAACGTGCATTTAAATAAGGCACTCCATTCACATACCAGTAAGATGTGTATTATTCCCGGTGTCCAATAGAGTCAAATATAAAATTAAGTAACAGAAACAAAGCTGTGTGGTGCTAAAAGTTATAAAATGAGATATTTCCAATCCGGGTTGCTAAATATAATTTGTCTTTAGGCAAGTCAATTTGCAATAGCATTAAAGGTGATTCCTTCTAATAAGTCAGAGGGGGCAGCAGCAATAGGCTTAGAGTGACTCGTTAGTGGTTCTATACTTAGGCGGGTGAGGTACGAAGTAAAAATAAATTATTTGAACAGCAAGTTTTGACTAGGCTTAGGGCGCGGGTGAGGTGAAACCCTCCTTTCAAATTTTTTATTGGGCACTCCAAGCAGTTATTTGGTGATTGTAGGGTTGTTGTTTCGGTGGATCCAAAAAAAAGGCAAGCGTTCAATTTGCAGCCCACCTTTGCAGACGAAAACACCTACGGTTTACTGATCTCAGCAAGTAGCCCACAGCTTTTATACACCCCACCTGCGGGCGAGTTACCCACCCCGGCAAGCAACAAATACAATACTTACATATCTCTTAACCCTTTGCAGACAAGACCTCTGGTTACTGATTCCGTCCAGCGGCTTAAGAACCCGAAAACATATAATAAACTTTTTTTATTTCATTGCACCACCTAACACTACATAATCCATCTGTTGTTGACCTGCCTAACCTAACTCAAACACAAAGTGATTGCTCCCCTATTATAAATCACTAAAGCGGATGGGGCTTTATAATTGGTTCCAGAAGGCAAGTGCTACGCACGCTGTGATGGGCATCAATGCTTGGCAATGAAATACTGTTATACTATACTTTGGACAAGTAAAAACCATAATGCTCCCTTTGTAGGGAGTAAGCAAGTATATGCCCACTTTGGTAGGTAATAACTCATTAAAAAGACTCCTAATTGGTGCCCCACCTAGTCCTACGAGGACTTAATTAATCAAGTGAATGAGGCAAAATTGGTTCCAGAGAGCGCAATGTGTGTTTGAACTGATTCCATTGGGGTAGGTTGAATGAGAGAGCAGACAGATAGGGCGATGGGTGGGCTGTTTCTCCAGGTCGCAGGATAGATAAGATAGAGATATAATATATATAAGACATCATTGATCTAAAGCAGATACAGAGAAGATATAATCAGGCAGTTAGCAATAGAGTTTTCTCTCAGGTCTCCGGTTCGATGATCACAAGGTCTCGATCAGCAGCTGGGATAGTACGCTTTCGTCGATTTGAATCACTTCCGTTCTTTCAATTTGCGTACTACACTATACCCATATCCGAAAGAGGCAAAAGAGACCCTTTTCAACATACCCTGGTTAATACATCATATACCATTCAATCCTATACCCAGGAGATAAGTTTCCCATCGGTTCCACCAGAATATATTGCAGCCATGTTGTTTACTTACGAGCATATAGATTGAGTTAGTTCAACGGATTGAGGAATGAATCTTATTCTTATAATATTTTTAATCTATGAGAGCCGGCCCTTCCACCCGAAACAAGAGAGAAGGACCGCATCAACACTAGACAATAAATAAGATAGAAAGGAGATAGCGCCAACAGGAATAAGAGGTGGTACTTTGGTTGGGATAGGGAGGGACCACTATAATAAAGAGAGGTATAGAGAAAGTCATAAAACTTTCAACCTACCCCACAATGAGGAGGAAAAATCCCCCCCGCATCATCACGAACCGAACCAGCCAGAGATATGAATGAAATAAAGGTCATCTAGATCACCCGATGTGGCATTACCTTTCGAACCATGCATGCCAACCACGCGTTTTATAGCCCTAAAATTGCTTCTCTGAAGCTTTTTTGGATACACCAGAAACTTACTTACCAATTTTATCGCTTACCGGCTACTGCACTAGACCTTATCTTTTCGGGTCGGGCTTGACAGAATACAACCTCTTTTTAGATAATTTAGGAATATCTCTTATTACGTACGAATTTACCTTCCCCTCCTTTGTCGGGAAAGAGCTACGCACCTTTCAAAATAATATTATACTAAGATAATCTTTGCACCAATACTTAAATAAAACTAGGTGCAACAACTCCCTGACCACACCTATAAACTCATCTTAAAGTTGGTTCCTATGTTCTATAGCTAAAAATGAGGCTCTAACTCAGGGAACTCTCAGCAGGTGGCATCCTTGGATAAGTTGAACTAATAAAACACTAGTTTCCATCCCACGATGTCCTCTTGGATTTTATTACTATATTCTTATTGTAAATTTCATTTGATTTTCTTATGGGTCTCTACCTGTGCAGCTGCTTGCCTTGCCTATTTTTCTCTTTTATTCTTCTATTCTTATCTCTACCTTTGATGATGATTCCAACAACCCCTTACTATTCTCTGATATCTAGCGCAAGGTTGCCCTTACTTTGGTTATTGTATTGCATTCTTGTTGGATGAGCTCAAAAGATTTAGCTAGGTGAAGAAGAACTTATGTAAAGCATGCTGACAATTCATCCTCCACCTGTGCAGCTTCTACATGTACATCTGTTTATCTTGCCTATGCATTTATAGCTTATTTTAAGACTCTCCGAAGTCCCGCGGTGAGTTCTTCTATCTGTTTCCTCCACTGTGCCTGACCTACAGTGGCCTTTTCCACCTGCATCCTGAAAACTTCCTTTTCCTTCTCCAATGGTCCAGCCTATTATTTGAGCCACAAATGATGGATATACGAATCCCTTAGGTATTATTCCTTATTCTGGAGCTTGTCTGTGATCTTGGTAGTATACTCAGTGATTAGCTTTACAAGGGAGGGTAGGTAGATCATTCTCAGATATAGATAGTATTACATCTAGACTAAGTCTCCCTTACATACCACTTGTGTAGTCACAATCCCTTAGATACCTCGACTTCTGGTACAACCCTTGCGTGCTTCGTCAACTCCACAATCGATTCCTTCTTACTTTTCTGGAACCTGGAGCCAGTGACTTGCATTGGGGCCTTAGGTTGTAAACTACACTAGGTTAGTGTTTAGGTGGTGGCACAACCATAGTAGAGGGTGTTTTTGCAAAGATCGAGGATACTTCATATGTAAATAAATATACCCCAATATTATTTGATAATTAATTATTCTCCAAGGGACTTAACCGGGTCCCTTGATTGTTCCTGTGTCTAGTGTTAGCCCCTCTACACTGGCAACACTTATGGTCATCGTTTCTACCAACCTCATGGTTATTTATTTTCATCATGGGCACCGGGTGTCTCCACGGGTACTTCTTCAATAGTAATCCCCATGTATACCTCTTCCTATGAGGGCTCCTCCTAGGATAAAAAAAGAAACTGGTCTCCGCCGGGAGTGGTACCTCCTCACACTATTCCCCCTACAGGCCTCTATCGAACTCATCCAAGTTTGCTACTTAGGAATGGGAATAAACATGGTACTACCAAGGGCCATGGCGGTGTGATCAACATCCATGATTGTAATGGTAGGAAAAAGGGCATCATCGGGGTTGATGTTGGTGCAAATGCTCCTTCACTCACCACCTTCTACTCGAGTGACTTATTAAATTACAACAATTAAGATCTGATCCTTTCAATTTTGTATAGGAGTTTCAACTTATCTAGTCTAGAAGTGCTAGTACCCTTGCCCTATAGAGACCCTGAAACACTACGAGTCACACCACTACTGGATGCACCGACTGTGGGAGGAGGTGGCCACAAGGGGCCTACTTAACAGGGGAGGTCGCGCAGGGACTAATCACAATAGGGAAAACTCCACAGGGAGAGCCATGCATACCCACCCGTTCAATCCATAAGAAAAGAATCCCCTTCCTTCCCCTATTCCCTGAGCTCCAGCGAAGAAGTATAGGTTGTGTCCCATCCATCCATACACTCAATTCCATCTAAAAAAGCAAATAAGAATCACAATTTCAAAAAGCAAATAAGAAGTCTCCCATTCCGAAAATAAGAGAAGAAAGAGAGTATCCTCTCCATGCATTACAAGGTGCAACAAACAATCTTAAGTTTAGTTGGACGTGTCCCTAACGAATACAAAGGTTGTGTCCTCTGTGTAGTTCCAAAAGAAATGATATTTATCACTATTCCAAATATATTACATATACTATAACTAATTATAAACACTAGTTCTTCTAATTAGTGCAACAACTTTTAATTAAACCTGTAGTATAGTAGCCCAGGAATAGAAATTAGCTTTCTTTTCACTTGCCTTTATCTTGCCGTAGTGCAAATCCATTTCTATAATATACTCGCATATAGGAGCCCTCCCCCCAGCCCAGAGTACGACCGTACCGTTAATGCTGAGCTGTGGGTCCCATCAGGTATGTCCCGTCGTGTCTAAGTATACAGCATCACCAATTTGTCTGGCCAGCAATCGGGAGCTGAACTAAATGAGTCCCCGTTTCTATTTCAGCTTGGTTGGGTTTTACCTTCTTTTGCATCGATCCGTGTTCGTACAAGGAATATTGCGCAATACCGCTTTAGTAAGAAAACGCATTTCATTTTGTGAGTATGCTTTTTTAGAAAAGATAGATTAAGAGGTGATCAAGGGCAGAACTTATTGTAAATACATTACAGATCGTACGTACATTACTGATCGTTAGCGAGCGTTACTATAGCGAGCGTGAAGACCTCTCCTTCCCGAATCTAGCTCCCTCGCCCTAACGTGAATACCTGTCCCTCGTCCCCTCGTACTTATTGAGTCTAGGTTTTTATTCCTTCTCCCTCCCTCGAGCGGTAGAAAGGATACTATATCGAGCGGTAGCGATCAATCTCCTTCCTCCAGGGAGGGTAGCTACTCGTGGTGGGGCAATTGCTTTCTCTTGCTAAAGTCAGTGTAGCCCAACTATCTCCCTCCCTATTCTATAGTGTATTAACCCCTGGAAACAGCTTTTGGGAATAACCCGTCAAACGCAATATTCTATTCCTCGCTCTCCTCGCCCTCCCTCTGGTCAAGCGAGCAGTTCCTCCTCAAAAACCCCAAGTAATATAAACCCCAAGCCTTTACATAAAGTAATCAGCCCCCCCTTCAAAATCTATACCCTTTCAAAAGGTGCGTAGCTCTTTCCCGACAGGGGAAGGAACCAGCTCCCGAAAGAAAGGTGAAAAAAGAATAAGCAAGTGTAATTTATTACCGCGTGACATTCCTTGCCGTAGGCGTATACCTACCACACGTATCGTATCTACTGCCTACGGCTATTTATCATATTATTTAGTCTTCCTTTATTTAGAGTATCAATAGTCTTCCTTGGCAAGAAAGGCAAAAAGGTGATCGGAAATAAGCTCAGAAATAAGAATAAGCTAATAGATAAGTAATAAATAAGCAACGAACTATTCAGTGGGGCCGGGGCATCACACGTGCCGGTGCAGGTTGTATAGAGAAAGTCCAGCCCAAGAGATAAATAGCATAGCGGGTGAAGCCCGATAAGAGAAAGACTACCCATACAAGCATAGAGAGTGAAGCCCGATAAGAGAACGCCAGACAGGCCAAGTATCTTTCTTGTGCATCGATTGAAAGAGAATCAATATGATAGGAGCCAAGTATTGCGGATTGAAGAGAGAGGGTTTTATTCCGAGAGATAAGCCGATATAGATGGACGAACACCCTTGGTTCACCCACAAACCTGTGCTGGAATGGACGACTACACTTGATGGATGGGTAGACGAACACCCTTTACGCCTATGCCTTTCCTTACCAAAATTTTCTTCAAAAAAAAAGGTACTACGGTGCTTGTCCGCATCGGGCAAGGGTTATTAGGCTCACAGAATGGCTCACTTACTTCCTTCAATTAAATAAAGAGAGAGAGTAAAGATGCTCCCGGCTCACCCATGAACTATTAAGTGCGGCATTAGTTTCATTCCTTACCGCAATCGTGCCTATGACCCGCAAACGTGACATTCCTGACCTGACCTTCCTTGCCCGTAACATTCCTTCCCTCAAACGTACCCGCAAATGTCACATTCCTTACCGCGTGACATGCCTTTGCTGTAGGCGTCTAAAAGGGTAGGCGTAGAGTGACCTTACTTTATTCTATAGGGCGTTATAGGGAGGGCGACTAACGTAACTGCTGCTTAACGAAAGCGTTCCTGGTGACCAATTACCAGCAAGAGAGGGGGAAGCGTTCTTCCGCAAAAGAATTATTCCGCCGGAGAGAGAGAGTAATAAGAAGCGTCCCGGATCGAAGTGTTTAGTCTTCCTTTATTTATTGTATCGATAGTATCCCGCTGGAAATAACTAGTTAGTATCCCGCTTTATCCCGGAAAGATAGAGTCAAGATGCGTCCCGGCCCGGCCGCAAACTATTAAGCTACGAACCACGATAACTATTCGGGATCACACAACTGATCAGGATCAATGGATGAATGGACGACGATAGCTGCGAACACCTGATCGATGCAGTAGATCAATTATATATGTATATATACGTATACTGCTTTATAATATCCGTAACTAACCGCGAACATCCGTAGCTGCTTTAGAATGAATGAGGGTAGGCGCGGTAGATCGATGCGATGTCCATTGCCTGAGAGTGGGCCCGGCCCCCGGAGGGGATACCCATAGATTTCCAACCCCAAGATCTTCCCCGCCTTCCTTTGGCAAGCCAGCGAACCAATCTAACAGCGCTGATGAATAACTATATCTCAGTAACTACGAGCAATCAATTCCATAGGCAAGCCCCTATCTCATAAACCATAGCAAAGTAAAGCTCATAAAGCATAGCCAAGCCAAGCCCATTATAGAGTGTTATCTCATATTTATCTCATTCTTTATCTCCTAGGCAAGCCCCCGTCTCAGAAACATTGTCTTTCATTATTTCACCAGGCAGGCAGGTTAATGCCCCGGAACTTAACTTATAATAAAGTATTGCGTTGCTCCTTGGTTGATGCCCCGGAACTTCTCAAAAACTATCAGTCAAGTTCCCCGGCGAATAAAAAACTATCACCAGTAATGAATGCTATCATGGGTCATTAACAATAAAAAGGCTTAAAAGGAGCCGGATCCAAGAGCCGGAGCCACAGATATTGACCGGAGCCTATGCCCAGTTCAGAAATAGGTTACCCATGCATTACTGGCTCCACTGTGGCTCCCAGAACCCTATTTGATTTTTCTGCCCAATAAAAAAATATTACTTCCTTAGTCTACTAGTTTGTATCTACGTTTCGCAAGCGTAACTTTCCGGATCAGATCATCTGAAATATACTCCTACTTTTTTCTGACCTGGTATGGCTATATGGATTCATAACTATAAAGAGCAATTCCCCCTGGCTGCCCATGTGTTGACCCATAGGTAACCAACCCATCATTGTGCATTTGACCTCCAACCCTCTAAATGAATAAATGGGATGGGACTCAATTAGCTCTATTGGAAGACCCTAATGAATGCGACTCTGAAGACCCTATTAAAAGACCCTTGAGTCAGTAGGTTAGGATAGGCCTTACAAGTGGGTCAATACTTATAGATAGACTGACTGTTCATGAGGAGGCAAGTTCTGCTCTATATCTACAGAATGCAAGTTCTGCAGATATGTCTTCCTTAGATATAATAATAGCATATATAACAGAACTAAACTAACTCTCTGATAGAAATAGTAAGTCCTTTCTTCTCTTATCTCTTCAGATAGCAATAGAAAGAGTCTTTCTCTCGGTAACTGATCTCATTTACCAAGGAACTTATAATACTAATAGGAGGAAAGGAACCGAGCAAAGGGAAGCTAGGTCTGGATCTCGTGTTCACAACCTGGATCTTTACCACGAAACTCAGGCTCTCGATCTTCTCTCCACGCTAGAAATGTGAGACCCCGCCCCAAAGAAAGCTAGCAATAAAGAGCAGGGCAGAGAGCTACGAGGCAGGAAGGCTATAGTGAGGCAGGTAAGAGAGCATATAGGGTGGAAAACCCGCCCCTAAGATTGTTCGGAGTCAATTGTTCAAGTTCAAATGCTTGTCAAAGCAGGCCACCTTTCACTCTTTAATAGGGAGTTATTAGACAGGGAACTACTAAGTAAGTGGACGCCACCTTATCACTTGTTAAATTACCATCTGAATGGACCAGGTGCACAGCGGATAACTCAATAGGTTACCATCCGGAGACGCCACCTTTCATTAGTCAATTTCCCGAGTAAGACCAGATTCACATAGAGGATAACTTTATAGGCCACGTTCATTTACACTCTCTATCATCTCGCAACGTCACCTTTGGTTACCAAATTGCCCACTTACTTATCAGAAGGAAGGCCAGGAAGAAAGAAGGGATAACCTTACACCTAATAATCAAACTTAGAAAGAGTACCGCGGGAGTAATGCCCTTTTTAGGGAACCCAAAAGCCACGCCAGGTTCTCACTCGGAAATTTCCCATATCTTGCCCCCCCTGTCCAGATCTATCGCAGGTACTCAAATGGATTTTTATTACTCAAAATTGCCATTTCAGGAACGAAGCCGCGCCAAAATAGGCAAAGGAGGGGAAGGAATTCTACACATTTGTCAAGAGTGGATAGGATTACATGCATGTGATGAATCCATGGAGACCTAATAATCTATTATAAGACAAAGGTTTTGATATGAAAAAGAACTGGGTCACTAGAGTACAAGGTCCTACGATGATAAGCAACATAAAAATTCCCATCGAAATAGTATACCCATTACAAGTGTTCTTGGTAACTTACATATTGTCATCTATATAATAGAGATTGAAGAAGGCATCATAAGAGACTACATTCAATCCAGGCCCACAGTCAACAAGCACACGCTTTATGTAATATGAACCTACATTGCACTCTATTTTGAAAGGGGGATTTATAGCTGTAATCAACTCTTGATCGGAAGGCATAAACATGGGTCAAACGCAAAATGAGAAAAACTTAGAGTTACCGCTGGTTGACGATCATCTCTGTTTGGTGGTATACTAGTAACATAATAAATCTGGTTAACTTGTGTAGGACCAACTGAGTGGGAAGGTATAAGTGGATATTTTCTCTCCACCGACCTAAACTCCTAGAGCAAGGTACATGGCCTCAGCCAAGGAATCTCACAAAGTAATATACAAATAGAGTAGCTCTAGAATGAAAATATTCACTCTAAGATTAGTCATATCTACCACTACAGAATAGGGACGTACAATTTTGAAAGGGGATCTACCTACAAGTCTAGTGGCAGACGGGCCATATGAACCAGTGGGATCCTTTCTAGTGCCATTCTGAGCTAGCGAGATCGCTACTAAAAGAAAGGTGAATCAATAGGAGGAGGTGGTGGAGTCCTAGACTGAGCACCTCATGCACCTTTCTATACATGTTTTGCCACATTTACTCCGGGGTGCAAGACCTTCTTAGTAATACCGACGATTAAACAGTTTTTGTCCTTAGACTTACTCTAGCTAATGGAAGCATCTGAGGTGAAGGCATGGACTATGCCCCTAGCTTTACTCTTAATCTGATAGGGAGTTTATTGTGTTGACTATTTTTCTCCTAGCTCAGTATGTTATAGGAAAGGATTACAAAAAAGACCAAGTTAGCATTCTTTAGGTGGACTTGGGTTTTCTCAGATCCTTTTCAGCTTCTTGCTTGGTTTGACACTGAGTAAATAGCTTATAGTAGACGTAACACTCTGAAAGGTCATGACCCACAACATTATGGTCTGAGCAAAACTTACTTATGGCAAGCAAGAACGCTAAATATAGCGGGGTCGTGACTGAAATTGTCACTGAGGATGAGGCTATTGGGTAGTCTGGACTGGAGTCTGCTGAGTAACCAGGTGCTGAGAGGGAGGTTCAACTTGATTCCATATAAACATAGGCTAAATAGGAGATGGAGTAGATTAAATAGTCGAAATCTGATAAGTCTATTTAGTAACACCATCACCTACGGCATCTTTATATCTGTATATACGGTTGCCCCTAGGATGAGGTACTGAAGTGGGTGTTGAATCGAACTCATAAGACAAGATGGAAAGAGAAAACTTATTCAAATTATTATGGAGATTAATAGTATAGATATCCAAGACTTTCTATACTACTACTTCATAAGTAGTGGGTCGGTTCTTTGCACACTCCACTTGCAAGTCACTCAAAGGAGCTCCTAATCAAATCTTCCTTAGTCCTTCAAGCAAAATTTGGTAGTGATTTATGACAAGGTAAGCTGAAACTTACAAATTCATTTTGTGACAACCTCAGTTTAACCTTATATGATGTTAGTAAGAGAGATGACCTCAAAAACCTATGCAGGGTGCAAGGAGAACGTACTTAGTAATTTATTATACAACTGGTCAAACTCCTGTTGGTTTCATTCTAGAGTATTATTGGGCCCTTTCCTCATTCTTTCTCGAGTGGAAGCTCGCGAGAACACCACTCTGTGGACTCTCGGCTTGGTGCTCCCACAGTCCGTGTTTACACTAGGGGCATTATGGAGCATTGTGCTTGTTGTTTGGTTAAGGAAACCCAGAAGCTAGAAAAGAATATAATGCCCATAATTACATGCATAATCCAGGTAGTTTGCGAATGCAATATTCCTACTCAAATTTGCCAATCAAAATAGGGCTAAATCTCTGAGGTCAAAACAAGGTGCTACGCTCTTTCCCGACAAAGGAGGGGAAGGTAATACAACAAGTAAAAATGCGTACCCAAGCCGGCCGGTAAGATCTCATAAGTTAAGGCAGTAGTTCCAGGGCAGTTTCCACGTCATGATCCCATAACTAACTGTTGGTAACATCGCACTTCCTGTGTAACTGTAGGCTGAATAAGTAAATACGATCTAAGTGCCGACCCCAAGCCCTCCCGTCCAATAACTAAGTTCAGGTCTGTGAGCTTATGCAAGGAGTACAGGTGGTTGGTAACAGGTACTAACATAAAATGCGAGTAGGCATCTTCCTAGCAATGCAGTCTGTCTTCATTAAGAAAAGCGTATCAGGGTTCATCCCGGCCCGACAAGATCAATAGTGTCCCCACAAAGCATTCCTCAAGCAAGAGGTTTGGGCATAACTAACTAAGTAGGTGAAGTGAGGGAGTATAGAAAGGTTGTTGGTGAAGCAGGTGGGTTGGGTGGTAACAAGGCAAGGTAGGTTAAAGGTTAATAGTAAAGGTCAAAGTGCCTACCTCCTAAGCATTCATTAATTCAGCAAGTGGGGGCAACTAACTGAGTTGTGACCAATTGACGACTTCATCTAGAGGTCACTCAAGTTGGATAAAGCTTGGGGTTGTTTGGCTTGGATAGCGAGCATGACGTTCCTTTGTTCATGGGTGCGTTAGGCAGTAGTGCCTTTACTTGTGGGTGGCAGTTCCTTAGTCATGGGCATGCCTAGTCGGTTGGACGTTTTCCACAAGGTTGGTTTGGCAGACTTGAGAAGTAAACCGCATGTCAAGTTGGGTGCATTGCATGTTTGGGTCTGGAGGAGGTTTCGATTTTATAATAACCCCTACATTGCCCCAAGGCGCCAACGACGTCTTGCCAGCCCTCTTTGCTGCCTTCTTCTTTTATACCTCTCCTCACAACAAAATACCATATTGGTATATCTTAATTGCACCCCAATCCTATTGACAAGCATGTTCTCTACTCAACCCCCAGGTGTACCTATGGAGGTTACAGCAGAGTCCCCTGCATAACTGCCCCCAGTTGCAGGGCAAGTACTATATTAGATTGCACAGGAGACCTCAGCAGGTCAAACATCTCAGGGCACTCCTATGGTGGAGATGGAGATTGAACAAACATCAGAAGATGCTTTGATTGATAGAGATGGAGACATATTTTCACCCTTCTTGCCTATTATTGATGTCTATGGAGCCATGCACCAGGTGCATGCAAATGAAGCTGGACATATGGATTTTATTAACCTATACTAGTCCAACCTAGTCAAAGTTGTTGTTCCATAGGTCTACCACTTCCCTGAGTTAGTCCACAAGTGTTGTGAGCACTATGACCTAGAGCAAAAAAGGTAATATCTAGGAATGGTACCTTGGTTTTTACCCTCACTCCATATACTTTGATATTCTTTTCTTTTTCCCTGATAGATCAGAAGTGGTTCCACTTAACCCAGATACCTTGGCTTAAAAAGACCTCACTCTCAGCCCTGAGCTAAAGGATAAATTGATTAAAGGTCATCTGATTCAATGAGCTTCTGTACCCACTACCCCACTTCCCTATTCATCTGACATTTTATTATCTATGTCTAAATTTTTTGTAGCCATGATAGCACAGGTTTTAGGTATCCATTCAGGTTTCCTAGTAGACACCACTGTCTTAGGGTTCCTGGTGGCACTGTCACATACCCGGGAGAACTCCTTCATCAGATTTTACTTCTGTCAATTCTTGTCAGATGCAATACATAAACAGTTTCCGGATTTCGGGGGTACCAGATCCTTTAGGTATCAGTCTTATTTGGTTCACTTATTTATTCATCAGAATTATTATCATCTAGGTGATCTCCAACCTAGAATGGTGAATGAAAACCATGTGGCTCTCCTAGCCCCCAATGGTAAGAAAGCTAACCAGGCTCCCAATGGTAAGAAAGCTAGCCACAAATGAAAGATTCATTACTTATGTAAAAACTTTTATGTCTGTTATGTATTTTATCATCTATAATGAGGCACTTCCTAGAGTAATTCCTATAGTCAAGTAATCGTTGCAGCTCAGCAAATACACCAGAGTGGGAGATTGGTTCTTGTTCGAGGACTTCAAATTGATTAGAGTATTTGGATTTTAGCAGGAGCCCTACCACTTGCCTGCCTTTCTTACTCCCAGAATCTTGGCTTTTTAGTATATTAGGCAGAGGTTTATGAGTGATTATGTACATTTTGCTATCAGAAAGGCCTCCATTACTTTAAAGTTACCAAAGGAAGTGGGACCTTGTATAGTAAAGACCAGGCTAGCTCTCGATAAAGCTGAGAAGAGATTAGCAGATCTCAAATTTGAGCAGGCTGGACCATGGATGTATGATTCCCACAATGTAATCTACAACAAAAGAACCGACTAAGAAAATTAAGCACATAAACACCAGCCTAATCCAATGCTGGAAAAGACTGCAAATAAAGATAGCTGGGCAGAGGTGAAAGCTATTTTGTTAACTCCCGCAGATCAATCCACACAGCAATCAGGTACAAAGAAGGGCAGGCCTGAGGAGATGGGAACTGAGGTCACAAGTGAGCATGCTGATAAAAGGGCCAGATTGGAACAAGAGGCTCTTCTATCAGCTCTCACCGGAATGGACTCTACTGCATGTTTCCTAATACTTTTTAGACTTGCATATCTTCAGTTCACTTTGCCTCTCTACATCCATCTGCGCTATAGCCTCTGAGTCAAGCCCTAGCTAATGGGTCAACTGGATCTTAAGATGATAGTAATCATGCCATTTCCTGTGAACATTAGCTAATGGAGTCTTTCCTTGCATGTGTTTGTGACTTAACGAGCATATAATGTGGTATTAAACCACTACTTGCAGATATCATAAAGGCTGTTGGCTCCAGTTCGTAAACAACTCCCCATTTTGTTGTGTCAGGAACCAGCATGCTTTTTTTTAGGTAACCCATGGCCGGGAAGATTATAAATCGCTACTAGAAGACCCTCCAAATGATGATCGTTTCACTTACTCTGGACCAATCAATACTTCCTGCCGGTAAATCATCATAAGAACATGTAGGTCTAAATTCGATCGATGACCAACAAGACTTTATCCCATCCATGCAAGGGATAGATTCGCCTCTTTGATCCTCACCTTTAGTCTTATATGGGACTCACTCTTCTTTCTAACCGAGGCAAAACCCGGAATTCCCCGAGCACTTTTATATATCATCCAGACCCAAACTGTTTGAATCCCATAGCGGACAGAGAAGGAAGGGCAGCTAGCTTCTTGCTTAATGTGTTTGCACAAGGTGGAATGATACATCCCCGGACAGAACAGCCCCTGATTGGAGGAACACCTGGTTCAGCACTTCCGGACACATCCTCAAGGGAAGGGAGTTTTACCGAGAGAAAGACATTTGGAACTAGCTAAATCGCTTCGAAGAAATCATTTGGTAGTGGGAACCCCTATTTGGGATTTGGATGGGTATATGGCAAGGCAACTTTTATTATTGCATGAAGCTGGACGGTTAGGGCACTTATTGCTTGATCGGTCGGACGAGGGTGGGTTACTGTAGCCTCAGTAGCAGGTCCATATCCAGTTGTTGATCCACCTGCATTTCTCTGGAATTACTATTCTCCAAGCCCTTTTGGATCTCCGTCGGAGCAACTTCTCGGAGCAAATAAGGATAGAAGAACCAACCTTTTCTGATCTTCTCCGATATAGAAGAAGTCAGTTGCTCGGAGTTCTAGAATGCCCTCCCTTAAGTCTTGTAGCTAGGAAGAGGTTCCGTAACAGAAAGAAACAGAAAGAACTGAGCCCAGTTCTAACAGCTAAAATAACCTCAAGTTCAGGAGCTTTGTGAGAAGAGGTCTGAAGGAATAGGAAGTGGGTGTCCGAAAATTCTTGAATCGTATCATCATCCAAAGCTCGGCCGAACCAGAATATAATACATAGTACCTGTAATCATAAGGTCTAGGGTAAATATGTATAAAAAAGAAAAGTCTAAATAGAAGTAAGGAATCGATCCACCCAAGTAAGTCTTTCCAAAGTTAGGGGTCCAGCAGTATTGAATAAAAATAGCAAGAAGGCAGTTAAAACGATCCAAAACCCACAGAGCTTATAAGATAAGTTCTATAGCAGTACATACTTCCCCCCTAAGCGCATTCATCCAAGTGGTAGTTCTAACAGGGTAGGTCTAAGCCTATAGGTGGGTGGGTAGTAAGGAAACACTTCAGTAAGGTAGAAGGGTAAGGTGGTTTATCATGCATGCCATCTCTCCCATGCCGGGGGTCTATAGTTTACCTCGCTAAGATGAATTCATCAAATGGTATAAGTATAACGGGTATAAGTCTGAAGGTATATAGTTTGTATGGTAACACAAAAGTAAAGGGTAAGATAGGATAAAGGGTTAATAGGAATAGTGCCCTCCCTCCAAAGATTAATAAAGCAAGTATGATCCATCTCCCTCCTATCAATGTCTGAAACCTGTCCAGCTCTATGTTGAAGCCCGTAAACGCTGCTCTCTCTTCTCCATGTTTTCCCTACCTTCCTGATTCCATGGGATCCAATGCCGTAAGTGTAAGACAGTAAATAGAAGTTGTAATGAAGGAAGTATGGGTAGTTGGTTGGTAAAAATAGAGAGTAAGTAAGCATAAGGGGCGTAGCGGGTAAATATTCAAGATTTTGCAAGAAGTGATATGTGGTGGATGGTTGTTCCTTTGGACATTACATGGTGTTATCCTGTAAAAAGGAATAGTTGTCAATATTAAATAAATCTATAGTTAGTGAATACTTGCATGGATTATGAATAGTTTCTGATTTCGTTCTTCGTACGGGGTCCAATTAACTGGCTCCAAGATTCAGTTTGAGCCCCCGTTGCCCAACCCCAACTTAGCAAGGGGTATTTCTATATTTCCATGCTCGAGTGCCCGTGCTTCCATGCACATTTTCAGGACATCGCGGCTAAGATGCATATTTTCAATATTATAATAAAGCCAACTGTTATCTATGGGGTCATGATCCGGGGTTCTCTTACCCCATTTTTTGGTACCCTTCGTTTTGTCATTTTGAGTCTCGTAATCTATTCTAGTCCTTCTTGGTTTTAATGTCTTTGCACTGTAAAGAATATTTTTAATGCTATTGAACGAGAATGAAGGAGTCCACTGAACCTTGATTTCCTAAAGGTTTGGTGTACATCAAAAGGACGATCCTATATGCTTTTTTGGTATTTAATGGGCATTCGCGGGGATGCTGGAGCTCGGATCACATTATATTCTCCTTCTGAAGGTGACAGTTTGGGCCTACAGTGTTAAGTATTAGAGCTCTCATTGAAGAGGTAAGCAGCCTTGGCTAAAATTCTTAGATTCTATTTGCCATCCTCGTATTCAAAGTTGCATGGTGGATTGTTGGTTAGCAAAGCTGTGCTAAAGCTTTTGATAGCCTAACGGGTCACAGGTTCAAGGCCCAAGCCTTCATTTCCAAATTCAAATGCTTTGAAGGCAGATTGCAAATTCCTTTGGGTCCGCCACTATGGGTAAGTTCCAAGCTTTAGATTTGTGATTCTATCTACGAACCCAACAAGGTTATTAAGTGGCTCCTAAAGTTATTTGAAGTATGTCATACCGAGCTAGTTTTGGTCCCCAAGCTCTCCATGTTACACGACTCTTCGAGCAGACCCGACGGAAATCGAAAGCTACATGAAATCAAATTTTGAGTTCGAGAGTACATTGGGTGGATGTGAAGACTTGAGCCTACGAATGCATTAAATCTAGAAGCCGCCACATACCTCGACTTAGCAACATCTATTGGTCTCTTTTCATGCTCGAGTGCCAATGCTTCCATGCACTTTGACAGGACATATTTGCTAAGATGCATATTTTTTACACAATCATAAAGCAAATTATCTCTATGAGGCCAAGATCTGAGGTCCTAGCTTACTGCTGCTTACTAACTAGGCTGGCTCGCTGAGAGAGTGGGTTCTATCTCTTATGTTGCAACAAATGATCCAATGCCAAGGGATGGTCCCGCAAGCCATTGTGCAGGCAAAGTTTTACGCTCATCCCATGCATGCATGTTTCTAGAGAATATTTTAAGATTGGTTTTCTTTCTTCACAAAGAAAGTTCGCACCGTGGAAAATTTGGCGACAAGGCATGAGAGATAACCCTACTTGGCATTATGCTCTTTGATGGAGGTCGCTCTACCCTCTTAAGACGCAGACTAGTTGGGTTCTCTGAAGCCTCCTCACTGCTTTAGTCCTTCAGCATCTCTATAAAGTGCCTCCTCCCTTTCAGCAACTCTTTGGGACACTCCTGGCCATCTTCTCCCTCTCAAGCAGAGGATTAATAGGGCTATCAGGAACAACGTTTATAAAAAGTACATACAGTCTGGATCTCAGGCTCTTGGCCCTAAGATGGCCTTCTAGTTAAAGCATTCTATGCAGCTGATAAATGGTCTCATCATCAGCTCCTAATACACTCGATTTCATTGGTCTCATGGTCTCAAGTTTCCACTCTGATAGTTCAAGGTATGTCCCTTGGATTGAGTCTAATCACTGTATTCTACGATAGGAGAGGACATGTTAATTGTGTCATCCGCAAGAGGTGGAATCTGAGGAACATTTCATTTTCAAGTGCCCCATCTATTAAAGGATACGAGGGAGATCTCATTGTATGTTCTGTTATTTAGGGAGATCCCTCTACACTTTAATCCGTTACTATAACTAGAGGTGTTTGGCTCTTCTATACATATGTGAGGTAATTACTCTAAATGGCAAACCTTGTAGATTTCCTCCAAACCCTACACTGTTAGGTTGATTACGTCTTTGTTTTCCGCCAGCTTTATCCTGGGCCATGGGAAATATAGGATTGACTGTATACCGGGGTGCGGATTGAGAACTGACAAGTGTCTAAGCCGAGGCCACCACTAAGACCTACCCCTTAACACCCCTCTTCCAGTGGTTTGCCTGAATGAAGTAGATAAAAACTTCTTTCTCTAGGGAGAGGGCCTTGTGCCTTGGAATAGGGTGAGGGTTTCTTAGCTTCATATGAAGGACCAGCGTAGAGGCCAGCCTCCGGTGATATCACAACCAATTTGGTATCCTCCATGGGAGACACGACTTTCACAAAGCCAAGAGGATTCGGAACTGATGGGTTCATGACAGGGATGAGGGCTGAAGTATTTACTATCTCCTTACAATGACTTTCTATGCCAACTAAACCAATTTTGGACCTCACATAATCTGAATTTGAAGAATAATAATTGTGGGAGTGGGTGGAAAGTAACTTACCAGTCGGGCCTTCATCAATTGCTTTTGATTGAAAACCACGGAAATGAACTAGGCTCAGAAAGTGCTTCGTCACGTTCACCATCGCCAGGATCATCTCTTCTTCCAGTGACATTCTAGGACTCGAGCTCGAAGAAATCAAATGGCGGTGAATCTTCCATGTCATAGAATCCTTTTTGAAGGTACTAAGCGCTTTCCTTAGGTAGGAGGGTCTGAAAGAATAGTAGGGATAAACGTATTCCCCATCTGTTCTTTAGCTGCTTGGAAGCTAATCTTTCGGGAACTCGTGAAGCTTCGTGTATGGAGTTCCTGGGGGGATATTCCCCAAGTGATAGGGTTCTCCCTTATTAGGGGTCTACTGGGCTTGATAACGCGTTTTTATTCACAAATATGGGGTTCCGGAAGTTATACCAGAACCCGTAGTTTGGCCTGACCCTTCAGCGCTTCTTCGTTTCTCCCTCTTCCGGTCTTACTAAAAGAAGAAGCAACAGCTCAACATATGGTAAATTAAGTAATCAAATATGGCCTTACTCCCCCTCTTCTTCAAAAAGCACCTTCTTCTTATCGGAATTTGAATCGGCCTGTTTACTCTTTTCTTATTCCGGCTCCGCAGGACACATAAGTAGCATAATTACATATATAAAGAAGGTAAGTATTCGTTAGAAATAAAGTCCGGTTATGCCCTCTTCCGGCCGTGCCTCTCCGCTAAGGCAAGAAATAAGGTAGGTAGGTGTAGTGCTTGGCAGGTTGCCTTTCCTGCTGGCTGGTGATAAGGCGAGAAGGGGTGGAGGGACAGCTAACCTTTAGTTATGAGAGTGAGGATAAATGGCTCACCTGACATCGGAAAGGTGAATAAAGCCCTAATAAACTTATGAACATAAACAAAAAGGGTAGGCCTGTAATATAAAAAAAAAGATTGTGTGGGCTATTTCCCTGGCTACGTAATGCCCTCCACAGACCCCTTGATGCATGTCTTTCACTATATATTAAACTTAATCATCCAGCATCATTTGAGCAATAAGCCATCAGGATCCTTCCAATGTAATTCAACTTTGACTGCAACAAACTTGACTGCCCTGAGCGTTAATGACCTCCTCTATGAGTTTTTTTCCATCCCTAGAGGGCAAGGGCCCAGAGGGATTCGATCCAACAATGTATCTAGGCTTACTTTTGTAAGCGGGCTTTGACCATGTCTCCCGAAAAATAGAAGTATATATGGCGTAAGACGATTTAACAAATCGAGTTCGATATGGGATCACGGTCAGGATGCAGGGTGCAGCTGCAGGAGCAGGATGCGCAAGAAGAGGAGCTGTAGCCACTAGGATAGTGGTCATGCCAGAAATACAAAAAGAAATAAAGAACTAAATAAATTATCGCTTCGTAGTGGGAATATTAGCTATAGTATTTGGAATGGAACGACTTCGGATTGTTTCCATGTCAGGTCGAGAGTGCGTCTTTCTCAAGATCGGTTCATCTCTGTTTGGCATTCATTCACGAGTAGAGAAGGCGATTCCGACATGCTGATACTCCATTGCTGGGCTTATAAAATCCGCCTTACTGGAAAGCCTTTGTAGGGCTAAGGTTTGTGATGGTATCACCCTACTAGTGCCTTCTTAACCGGGGCCTTTAGTCCATCCCACCAGATATAATTTGTAAGGTCTGATGGAGATCCTTATCCATAAGGACTAAATGAGGTCGGGAGGATAACATAGATTGGTGGACCCGACCAATCGTGGATGCTCAAAACCCACTTCCCTAATTTCGGTCATTTCTCCTCAAAAATGCCGTACTGCGACGGGCTCAGTTCGCAGAGTGCCCTCTTAGATTAGAAGAAAGGCAATTAAATGTCTAAGTATTTGAGCCTTCAACATTGGTAAAATAGGCTCTTTTAATAATATAAAATATTATGCAATTTCATATTTTATATTATTCGTTTTTGGCTCAAGGTCTGCTATTTTCTTTTGAGCAACAACGCCCTTTCAAATGCTGAAAATGCTGTTCTTCCAGTCATTCTTTATACAGTCATTACGCTTTGGATAGACATTGACAAACTTAATTTGAAAGTTGAAGAGCTAGCTTCCAAACTAGCTATTTGAAGGTAAGGAATAATCAAAATGTTAGGGATAACCTTACCTTCCTCGCCCTCCTCACCATTATGGGTAAACCATAAATAACCTCTGTCGGACGAGCTCTGTCATCCTCATTTTTCTATTCAAAAGGAGCCCTCTTCCTAGGGATAAGGATAAAAGAACAGCTTCAAACTTAGCCAGCCCGATATAAAAATCCTCAGAGTCAAGCCATAAACCCAGCCATTAACGTGCTTACCCTTAAAGATGAAGCCATCCTATAAGCTGACCTTATATACATAAAGGATGAGGCCCCAAATAGAGTGCTAGGGAATTTGCCAGACAGAAGGGACGAGTTAAATCCTCCCTTCTATTCCCATCATGCAGGGACTTCACCTCCACAACTGCTTGTATGATTCAGGAGCTTCACATTCCCTTATGCTTTTAGCAGTTATGGAAAAGCTGGGATTATACATTACAAGGCCTTATAAATATCTGTATTCTTTTGATTCCAAGATAGTGCAATGTCTGGGAATGATAAAGGATATGGTGGTCAGGATGGTACAAATCCCCAGGAAGTTCGTGATGATGGACGTGGTTATCAATGGCGTTCCCCCTACATATGGCATGCTTTTATCAATACACTGGGGGACTTCCGTCGGAGGCAGCATACAGTTTGATCTCTCTTTCGCCACGATACCTATCTTTGGAGGGGAAACTCACAGGTTGTACAGAGATAAAAAAAAATGACATAAACTTTGTCTGATCCAAAGAATCCCTCGAATTTTCCTTAATACAACACAGACAATATTGAAATTGATTTCCTCTTGAGCTACGAGAGTCAGGACCAGCAGAAGGCTGCAAAAATAGAATATGCGCAGAAGACAAAGTAGACCCTTCAGGCTTATGGACACTCTGTTTTGATGAAGCATGCAATCAGGAGGAAAATGGAGCGGGAGTTTTGTTGGTATCTCCCTGGGGAAAGGAGTTCCCCGACGGCGGCTTTAAACTAGAATTCGACTGCACCAACAATGTGGCTGAGTACGAAGCGCTGATCCTAGGACTGGACACCGCTAGAGATATGGGTATGAAATAGCCAAATCTCTTTGGAAATTCAGACCTTCTTGTCAGTCAAGTGAAGGAGATCTGTCAAACTAAGCATCCCAGGGTGAGACAATATTAAACATAAGGTATTGAATATGCTTTACAACTTCTTCGATGCTCTCAATATCACTGCTGTTCCAAGAGAAGCAAACCACAGAGCTGACAACCTGGCCAAGTCTGCAGTGGACTTTAAGCTGCTTAACCTGGACCACCGGGCGGGCATATAATATAAAAGTTATGTAAAGGCGTGCGGTTCCTGAATATGATTGATGAGTATGTCAACTTGAACATTGATTTCGACGAAGAAAAGAATAAGTCGCTGAACATGATACAGGCCAGCAGCCCCCGGGAAACCAAGCTCTAGACATGATCGGGAGGCACAAAGTAATTCAGCGCTTAAGACCAACTTCATTCCCCCAAGGCTGGTCCCATTGGAAAGGCTTTTTTACCTAAATGATGATCCAGCTAAACCTTCCATAAAGCCCAAATTATCTAGAGTTGGATACCGTAATCTGGGCACTGAGCAAGAGCTACAAATGTTCAAATTGTAAAGACCTTGTCCCTGGAATAAAAGAAAGCATACATGGAATTGTTCAGGGATTTAAAGGACGTTTTTACTTGGAGGTATGAGGACCTAAATACGTACCACCCGTCCATATTTTAGCATCAAATTCCACTGCAACAAGGCGTGCGTGAATCCTTTCAGGTATAAACATAGGAAGTTAATAAATCCATTTTTCCGTCCTACAGTCCGACAGGAGATCAAGAAGCTCTACGACGCTATGTGCTACTCAGTACAATTAGATGAGGAATTTACAAGTGCAGCTAATTATTATAAAAAGCTCAACCCTGAGAAATCATTCTTCGGAATGGCATAAGGGAAGATGCTAGGCCACATTGTTTCGGCTCAAGGAAGGAGTAAAGATTCACGCCGAAAGGGTAGCAGCAATTAATACAATACTGATACCCAGGCATAGGAAGAAGGATGGCTCACCCGAGGTTAGGAGGGTGAGGAAGGATGGCTTGCTCTTAGATAGGAAGGCAAGGAGGGAATTCTCTTATTGGCAGAACCAGACCAGAGTTAGTATTATGGAAGGCCAGTAAATCTCTTGGGGCAACCCAGTACTCACAACTCTAGAACTCTTGTCTTTCTTATTTTATTGAACTTGAGGGTGAGGAGCGTAGGATTTTAATGCGAACCATTCATATGGTGAAGGACGAACACTTTCTTTTTTGGGGTAGGGGGTTAGGATACTTTCCCAAAGCCCGACCCCATTCGTATTTGTACAGGACAGATTCTCTTCCCTCCCTTTCCTTCAAGAGCCTTTATCCCCCTCCCTTTCTTTAGCGATCGAGAAGCTTACGAGCTTGGCTTGGCAAGTTAGATGGCTTGGCAGGTAGGCTTATTTCTTAGGCTTATTTCTGCGGTCTTGGATTCTCAGATGATTAGTGGTCTCGGCTGGTAATTAGTGTGATCCAAACCCCTAATAAAAGGTAAGGTTATACCTTACGCCACCTATGGTTATTAAATTTCCCAGTTTGAGAAGATAAGGTGGGGTGCCCACAATGAATGGTTGCCGAAATAGATTGCTCTTTCAGAGCGATGTGAGAGGTTATCCATCTGAATATCGCTTTCCCTCCCAAGTTATATCATACTGTAACTTTGGAATTGAAACAAGGAAGGATGGCTCACCCGAGGTTAGGAGGGTGAGGGAGGTTTTTGTTTTTTTCCTTGCTTTCAAGAAAGAAATCATATCCGCGAAGTAGGAACAGCCCTCCCTGCGAACTTTTAAACAAAAAGTTCCCTCCCTCATAAAGGGGTCCTTGAAACGATCGTTTATCATGCTTCTAAGGTAAGGGATAACTTTATATCTTCCCGAACCTAAATTTAACCCGGTAAGTAACTTTTCCCCTCCTTTCTCCCTGATGAAATAGGAAAGGATGGTTCTTTCGTAGATACAGCCGGCATTCGCTTTACCCCCGGCAGATCTCTTTCCGAAAGCGAAGGGAGCAGCATCACCAATGAGTAGTTGCATAGCTTGTTCCCCCGCTAGTAGTAAATAGAGGATTCAGCATCACAGCCAGCATCTCGCTTAGTTCCAACATAGGCGGAGGCTACGGGAGCAGATCGAGTGGACCTTTCATCAGTAGATCCAATCCCCAGAGCCAGTGGGCCAGATTTACCCCAACCCCTTTCCTTTTAAGTTGACCCAGATCCTTCAGTGGACCAAGCCAGGCTCGCTGCTCTGCTTTACCACCACCTTTTGCTTGCCTTACAACCTCGAAGCAATATTACCCGGATAGCACCTTGAAAAACTTTATGCTATATGAACCAGATAGCCTTCTAACCCGCAGAATGGATTATATACGTGCATCAAACACTATTGCTTACAGCGCTGACAGTCCAGGCTTCGTCTGGTAAACTGAAGATGGCCTTCTATTCTGAGCACTTCCTGGAGCTGAGAGATAGTCTTCCCAAACTTACATATATTTAACTAGAGATAAGGCGTAACTCACGTATCTACCCACCATATAAATAAGGCCGTTTATTGGCTCTTCGAGGGTCCTTTCAGGCGGGTGGTAAGGTCCTGCCCACTCCCAGGCAATAAGTGGTCCTGATCAAAACCTCCCCTCAAATAGCTAGAAAGTAAGGCATAATCAGATACTTTCACCTTCGCTATGTTCAGGTGCGGAGCGGGAAGAAATCAAGAGCCTTTCAGCTAGGGTCGAAGGTAAGTAAGGTATAACCTTATCCGCGCGGTGGTGAACTTTATTACTAAGCGTAATTACATAATAGCAGCATTGTTGAAGGGAAGGATGGAGAATTCAGTGTCTTGTCTAGCTCTGCTTTCCACCTGATTAGAAAACCAAATATAGATCTAGTTATATTACGTATATAACAATATAAGCGTGAGTATTCCGTACTTAGCCCGGCACAAGCAGGTATATTTATTCCCCTCAAAGCTCCAGTTCAGTCATATCTTCCGGATGAGCTCAACTGTACTTACTGTATTGGTCTGCCTTTAACGAAGACACTTGAGCTTGAGCCGCCCTACTTTGGGGGATTTACCTGGATAAGGTCTT
>Ga0233342_1000103_pt1 | contig 26215 bp, 20 predicted proteins | sample GEONDECOMP273_FD_180706 | JGI IMG/M metagenome (GOLD analysis project Ga0233342, IMG submission 180706) | Leaf litter microbial communities from Shasta-Trinity National Forest, California, United States - GEON-DECOMP-273 | ecosystem: Environmental > Terrestrial > Plant litter > Unclassified...
TTAGCGGGGTTGGCAGGAACTCAGTGACAAGATCATAGATACGTTGCATGGAGATCCTTTCAGAGTGGTGCCCCATTATGAGGAGGGTTTGAATGGTGAGCTAGATCGTTCGAGATCTGGCGAGAGGCAGAGAGGAGGATAAGCCGGTGATGTTCTTCCTACTGCGAGGAAAGTAGTGCCCACTATAGTAGTGGGAGGGTCATATGTATGGGTGAAACGCCCTCCTTTTGTATACCAGCTTGTATGACATGTACTTCGATGGTGGTAATGTATACTTTTTGTCGACACTATTTTGCTTTTACATCGTATATACATCTATGGTTTGGTTGGGTTTATGATGGAGAGTACTAAAGAAGGACACAGAGTATAATAAAGGCGAGTCAGCGCTCCTTTAATAGAAATTACTAGCTTTCCTGCTAATCATAATCCATAGCCAAGCGTTACCTTCAGGGATATTAAACCACCCCAGAATCTCTATTCCCACCCATAACAAGCGTTACTTTAGCGAAGGGAATCGTACCGGTCAGGCACTTACTGAAAGGCAAGTATAGATTATAGGCAGAAATGTTCCAAAAGGAAACTCGAAGCTATTCTTAATAGTGTAGTGCCGTCGACCTAGAGCCCCATTTATGACTATATTTCTTTTGTCTTCGCTTCATTACCCAAATAACGAGGCCCCCTCCCTATGGACCTACCTATAAATTGATGGCTCCCTTATTGATTGATTGACGATTCTCTAGTCCAGATCTGTATGTACCAAGCTTAGCTTCCTCCTCGATCGGGAAGCAGAGGGGTTCAAGATCATACTGCCCTCGACTCGCTCGATCAACTTCACCCCCCCCCAAAATGGCCCCGGCTTCCTTGACTTACGATCAATCTTGCTCGAATAAAACCATTCATTGATTACTTTTATCCCCCTAGTTTCAGCTCGCCGTCCAGCCAGAGAGAGCACCGCTACTATGGAAGTATAGCTTGTGTTGTCCTAGGGTGCTCAACACTCGGTAAACATGCTTCAGATGCTATTCCTAGGCTCGGCTCTGCTAAAGATAAGGATGTCATCTAGGAATACGACCACAAAATAATTAGTTAATGGTCACAGAATATTGTCGATCATTCTCATGAACATCCTTGGCGCATTAGTAAAGCCAAAAGGCATGACCAACCAAGTGAAGATACCTTTATGATAATTGAAGATTGCCTTCCACTATAAATGGGGTATCTATTTTTATATGATTATTGCCCCTTGGTCTTCAAAATGTGGGTGCCACTTACTATAGAGCCATGACTACAGTCTTCCACGATATAATATATAATATTATTTACTCATACGTGGATAACTTAATACCAAAATCTCTTTCATGACAAGATCGTAGAACCTGTAGATTCAATTTATACATCCGCAGAAGTACAAAGTTTTGCTCAACCTAATAAAGTGCATCTACAGCATGTGACCATAAGTATATTACTAAGTTTAATCATGTCCTATCATGGTATAGATATTTAGCCTTCTAAAGCCAAGGCCATCATTGAGATGCCCCAACCCTGTAATGTGAGAGCTATTCAATCCTTCGACGGTCCTATGGGTGCTATTTTACATTTTGCAGATGGTTTGACAAAGGTCTCCTGTCCCTTGAACTATGTGTAGGATGCTGAGTGCTAGAATGCTTTATAAATGCTAAAGGATATACTACTCTCACCTCCCACCTTGATCTCACCAAAATTGTCTCATCTTTTATTACTATATATCTCCGCTTTTTACTTGTTTATAGCTACAGTCCTTATACAGAAGGATAATGCCAATTGTGAACAGAATGATTTTATTGATCTCAGCCAGCCAACCCATCGGGGCAAGGGCAAGACCACAATTAGTGAAAAAAATTACGTATGTTGAAAGAATTGGAATCACAAGCTTAGAATAAGTAGCTTTATTTTCTGGAGATTTTGAATGGGCTACAGATTCTTGAAACAGCGGGTTTCATAGCTCCTCTGTGGGGTCGATACCAGCTTCTATCTATTCAGAGTGAGCCTCTGCGTCCCCTCTGCGGTGCCTAATTTTGCAACATTTCCCTATGCGAAGTCTCCCTCTACAGAACCTACAATCAGGGACTATGGGTGTTCCATCTGCGGGTAACCACGAATGTGCCGAAGCACCCCTGCATCCAATGTTTCTGACTCACGGCATTGAAAAGTAGCACAGAACCTTTAGCGTAGTTCCAGCCAATACCATGTGTGCTGCCGCATCTCCTCCTGCAGATACCAGTTCCCCAACAATGGCTCTAAGGTGTGCACAAATTTTGGCATTGTTGGAGTGGAACCACCTGCGTCGTCCAATGCCTCTCACAATGATCCACATGTCTAAGCGGGTCAGAAGTTTCATCGAACCACAAAAACGGATCGACGAGGCTGGACTTGTCGTCTATTGGCGAGGTCCTTAGGTCTGACAGAAAAGAAGTCTGCAATGCCTCTGCCATCACTTCCCATGAATACAACACTGTCTTATTTGTGGCCCACCAACGGGGTCTCTGCCAAAGAAAGATTCAGCGTTGCAATTCTACGCGCGGGTACAATCCAATTTTCCACTTGAGCCACAAAATCCTGTTTGTAATTAATGCCATCACACTTTGACAGATCGTTAAGTTCTGTGCCAATCCACCTGCATGCCCGTAGCAGTGCGACCGGGTGCACTATTCATAGTCTCCATTCTGCCACCGATTAAAGCAGCTTATTAATATATTGCAAACGAATAGACACTGCACTAACTTAGCTCCCCATCCGCCATAGGATTAATGTAATCCTCCTGATGCCCTGTGGTAAGGTTATACAACTGATCTAGGGCACCCTCATCCCAAACCTCCTCCATAGGTTCCACAAAGCGGTTGCCTAGTATGGGGTCCAAAGGCTGAATGACTCTGCGTCCTTCTTTTTAAAACGACATCCACCTCTGCTTTAAGTTTAGGATAGCATCATTATTGAAGGCCCAATAAATCCCCAGCAGCACAGGGTAGGGATCCTTCCCCTGTCGGGAAAGAGCTACGCACCTTGTAATCTAGTATCTAAATAACTTCAAAGGGAGAAGAGCTTGGTCTGTTGGCCAATCTTTACAACGAAGCACATAAGTCTTTACACCCTTAAGGTAAACCTCCATCTGCTCTAGCCTACCGATCAGGAAGATCCTCGACTGGTTCACCAATCGCAGTTGTATCAGCGAGTACACCAAACTTGGCTTTCCCCTCAATTCCCAGGATTTATTTGGCAAGACATTAACATCCGATCCCAGATCGAGCATGACTTCCCATACCCCATATCCTCCAATTAGTGCATTAAGCAAAAAGTCTTTTCATTACCGCCTTCTTTGCACCCGGTGTAACGGTATATCAATGGTTATGACAGGTTTTCCTAGAACCCGTGCAAGGACCTCCTTGATACTAGCCGCAACTTGATCGTCTTCTTTGCTAGGTTATTTTGCACTGGGATAGCAGGGACTAAGGCTTTAGAGGGTTCAGGTGCCCCTACCTAATAATGGTGATTTTATGAGGAGGAGGGCCTGGTAATCTCTGAATTGGTACAGCAGGCTGGGGAATATTGGGGTGAGGCCGATACCTTTGTGGTTGGTAGCCCCGCCCCTACTACTTAAAGGGGATTATTGGCATAGTATGGCCTGTTGTAATTTTGGGCCAGCCATTATAGCTAGTTGATATTAGGGGCCGATACAAGCTCATTTTAAAACCCTCTCCTTTTAGTCGAGACCTCCTATTAACTAGCAGATGAAGGGGCAGTCAATGGTATATCGAAAGGGGCCGATAGCAAAGGTTACAGAGCAGTGTGTGTCAACCAGAATACGGGGGCCGTTGTATTTTACCCAACTGAGGTGATATGGTTATGTATGCTGGAATGTTGGGAGTTGGAGGCGCTGGACAAGATCCTGGAAAATTATGTTGCATTGACTGCCATTGTCCGGCAATAGGGTTGCGATTTCATTTTGTTTGTATTTGGCAGTTATGAGTGAAAAGCTGGTCGACTGCTCAAAATTAGCCTTTTCCCTCTCCCTTACGGTCGAGCCTGCTTACGCAACCTTCGTAAAGGGACAATTCTCTAGCATACAATATTAGCCTTTTCCTTCCCCTGTCGGGAAAGAGCTACGCACCTTGACTTCCCGGAAAACACGACAGTTAATCCGCACATAAACATGGGGAGTATGCCTATACGAAACAGGGGATTAGGCGGCTATAATTAGCTATAGTAAGGGGATATAATAGACTATCTACAATGACCACCTCCTGGCGCTGAGACTGTCTATAAACTCTTTTAATTGAGTGCATTTACACTAGGCATCGACTCTTTACATCAAGTACTGGCATTGAGTACTGGCTTTTTTTTACTTCCGTCCGTTGTACTGCCCCACCCACTCCTGGATTAGGCTATAAATTGAATCAATTTAATCAATCACTGTAGGCCCCGCTCTACCAATGTGTTAAATAAATAACTAACCAGCGCTACTCCCCTATTGCTGACTGTCAATCGTTAACAGAGAACATGGCATAAACACACAATGCACGGGGATTTATAAAGGGTAAAACGCACTAAGAACCGCCTCCTTACTGTGATGTCTCAAACTGGTAACGTTGGATCTATAAAAATAACACACATAGAATTGCCACTACCTCATTTCTATTTAGTGGGATGAGAGGAGGTAACGCGGTACTACGGGCTTGGGACTATTGGTAATGACTTCTTTAAATTATAGCCTGCCGTGAACCTGGTCGGCAATCGAAAAATAGATATCTGATAATATGTTTAAGCTCGCATTATATACGAACCACCAAGCAGCTCCGTCAACTCCTAAAAACAGGTGCATCCGGTAAGTAAGCATCGTAATTGGTTGTTCCAAAAAAACCAAGAAGGCATCGGCGGAACCTGACATGAGTGCCTCAACACTGGGGCCTCTATAGTTGAGGTCGAGGGTCGAGGGCTTCGTCAATGGATCTTAAGGCAAGGACTAAAAAGATTGGCAGCAAGGCTAGTAAATTCCACCTGCTTTGAATGGGTAACCGTTCTAAAAAGGCATTTTGGTTATATAAATAATAAAATGAAATTAAGTGCTCCGAATGTGTTGTGCGACCACCTAAAAAGGAGATTGAAGTATAAAAAACTATATAAATGATAATATTTTAGAAGATCTAACCCAAGCGAACTTAGTGTCTGCGTCAAACCGGAGACAAAAAGATCAATCATTTCGTTCATTCTGTCCTGTCGTGCCTCTTCCTGTCCCCGGGTCTGGGGCCCCTTATCCCGGCCAGTGAAGGGGGCAAAGGCATCCGGATCATATATAACCTTTCTGAAAGGGCCTATTTAAAAAGATAAAATATACTTTCAGTGGTCGAGTATTGCTCACTCCCGGGAAAAGATGAGTTTTATTAGGCGAAACGAGCGAATGATAAGTTTATATGAAAGCAGTTCCAAGCGCTAACTTGGTGCCTTTGCCGATCCGGGTAGTCTATTGAAACTAAATAAATAAAGCAGCATTCCACCTGCCAGCCAGCCTGCCATCCATGAATCTTTCCTTGTCGCATCGGAATCCCGCCAAATATGAGAATCCCCGCCTAACCAATGAAAGCATCCTGTAAAATATAGATAAAGTTTCCAAAAAGCCAAAATTGACTAATAAAAATATATTTGAATGACCCGGATGAGGCACTAGCCCCGCAGCACCACTAACAACATCCCTAGGTGGTGGTTATAGAACATAGAGGGCATGATATTAGCCGCCCTCGATGGGGAGATATATAGCTTAAAGTAGAAAAAGAGAGAGCTAAGCATAAATACTTGGGTGGATACCTGGTATCGACTTGTAGCAGCATGTAGTATCATATCAACTCTAGAATCTACTGTTGGAGCAACACCTGAAGTTGACTCCTGGGATTTAGTACTAGCATCTTGACCTGACATCAACTATCAGCTATTGGCTGACTGGCATTTACCGGTGGGGAATGAGGTTCTATCGGTTCAATACCATTCAAGAAGTCATCGACACTTGTATGGAGTAGCGGCATTTCCATGTGGGATCTCCTCTCAATGTAATTAATAAATTAATTACTACCCGGCCCAGCTACCTGACTGACTGTCATTCCCTTCCTAGCAGCGTGTGCAACTAAGTGCCTGTTGCATGATCCTAATCAACAGATGATGCATTGTGAGTAATGATCTTATTTATGTTCCGAACCGTTCAGCCAAGCCCACCCATTCAAATAGCGAAGCAGCCAAAAAGTTTAACTTGTATCAAAGCTGAGTATCCCCCAAGTAGCCGGGGATCGAAGTATTCAAGCCGAGTATGCCCATTTGAATAGCCCAGCTGAGTAGCTGCTGGGGATCAAAGCGGAGTATCCCAGGATCCAAGCCCAGCCTCTTATCTAAGCCTAGGTAGTAACATTCCAATTTTTTGTGCCGTGCAGTGAGGTAGTAATTCCAATGTTTCGTGGTAGGCTCCTGTGAGTAGCTCTCTGTGTAACTTCATTGTGGAAACCTCATCGTACGTCAAGCATCGTACTTAAAGCCTCGAAACAGCATCGTGGTAACATAAAGCAGGGTAAGTTGGGGAAAGCTGTAGGAACCGTGTTCCATACCGGTAAGTAAGTGAAAGGGGCAGGTGAAAGGGTAATGGGAAACCTTACCGCTTTCTGGGATAAGAAGCTGGATAAGGATAGTAGTAATTTAATCCGATTAGGATGGACGGGCGCAAGGGCTGGGATACTCTACTCGGCTGGGTTGGGCTGTGGAAACAGCCATATAAGCACATATGACCCATGCTTGCCTGGAGATATATTTCTTTTATTTGTTATATTTTATTTATTATAAAAAAGATACCGAGCGAGGTGGTCCAAGAGAAGAGGTGCTACGAACGATTGATTGAATTTAATTGGTAGCCAACAGAGTTATTTAGGGAGGGGTTTTCTGGAGGGTTACAACAGACAACTGAACTGTGAACCAATAGGTTTTCCCGGGACAGGCCGACGGAACGAGTTGACCAAAATATGCTCCCAACAGCTGTGCTAAGTCCACAGTCAACCTTATGCCCACAAGGAAAAACTACCCGCTTAGATATGGATTGCTTTCTTATACTTTTGCTGGGAGTAAGTAGCCGAGATGGTTGGTACAACAGACTAAAGATAACATCTTTCAAAATGGGTGGTTCAACAGACTAGGGTTTCAAGCAGGGATGGTATAACGGACGGATGAATGAAGAGGCCTAGCCGTGAGGACTATAAAATCATTGACAGGAGGGTCATTTTTGCCTCGAGCAGCCATATAAAAACTCTACCTCGATTTATATCGCTACGGAAACATGGTGGAATGTTCCTACCTAACCTAGCTTACATCTGCGGCTCAGGCTCCGGCCAAGGGGAAGGGAAGGAAGGTAGCTACGGCAAAGGAAGCTACGGCTGCTAAGGTAGCTAAGGTAGCTACAGTGGCATTGGCCACGGTGATCCAAACAAGGAAGATCAGGTGAGCACTTGATAGTCCACATAAGCTTTCCCTATCATCATCCAGAGACGCCCAGAAATATTAGTAAATTTACCACCTCAATAAGGAAGGACAGGCAGGGGTCACATTCTTTTTTCTCTATCATCCCAAGGCTCAAGGTGAAGGAAGAAGGGATGAGTTTTAAGGAAGGAGATTAAGTCTGGAGGATCGATCGGGTCTGTTACAGGAACCTGGGGTACTACTTGGTGAGTTCTTCCGCTCTCGGTCTGCTTGCCCTTGCTTGTAACTTTTTTGCTTTCGTCCTCTTCCAATTAATCTATTTAGTATAATACATTCAAGACCTTCCTCGTATATTATGTAGTAGAGACGTCCTTGCCTTAGACGTGACCTTGCTAGGAGGGCATGACCATTAACCGCTTCTATTACCTGGATTAAGCCTAACCAACATGTCCTAACCGAACCCAAGCCAGGAACCCTAGAGTGTGTAGAATTTTGATTGCACTTTTTTCACTATAAGCATGCTCCATCATCACTACCCAACCATAGGATATGCTCAACCAATGCCTCTATCATGGAGCTACAGGTAATTGCACTTGGCCTCAAACAGCCCTGGCACTCTCTTCCACTATCCCACTCAATACAAGTAAGGTGGTGCCCTTTCTTTGTTTGCTAAAGAGTCCCTTAGAAGCCCCCTTATCTCCAATGCTCTCAGTGTGTGCAGATTCTGCAGAAGGAGTTAAATTTGCTACAGTAACTTGAGATTCCCCTGCTTTCTACTTGGTTTCTCGAGCAACCAGAGAGGAGTTTTCACACAAGTGGTAATGGAATTATTCTCTTGCCCAGTCTCTACGCTCACTACTGCCACTTAGACCCCATCTGAGTCTGTAAAATACTCTCCCTTTGGTCGAGCGGCCTTACGGCACCTCTTTACAACTCTCTTTAAGGACAATGCTGCATACTTGTCTTTTTGTAACTAGTAACAGTTATCTTGGGTTAAACAATGCCTCATGCTACTATGTGTGCATTCATCTCCTCCTTGTCTCTTACATCATACTCCTATTGCATACTAAAAAATAGATCCTAGAACAACTCCCATGGAACATGGAAATCGATAAACAAGGCTGACATAACTTCTAATAAAAGGAATTATATAACCCATATGTTTCCCCCTAAGGAAGGTCCTTGCTCATGCTTATATTACTATGTGAGAAGTCCTCACCAAACTCTCCCATGCATTCAATGATTGGATTAATAAGTCAAAAGATTTTTTTTGGCTAAGCCACATGGTAGCAAAAAGAGAGAAGATCTAAGGCTAACACTTGGCAAATGAGGATTTCTTTTCATATATACCCCTTTTCCTCTTCCCCTTTGGTCGAATCATAGCCCCTCTTTTTATGTTGCTCTTTAGAACCAGCATGTCTCATTTTATCTAATTTTACATAGCTTTACCATTTAACCATGCGAAACTAGCATATGGTCCATATGGTATACCTTGCCTCTTTCTTACAAGCTAGCCATTAGTGGGGCCTTGGCCTTGGGAAAGAAAGTGCCACTAGGGCAATATAGTGGCCTTTCCAATTTTATATAAGAGTTTAACTTAGTAAAGAATTTACATCATAGGTGAGATTCCAAGTTATAACACCCTCCACCTTTGTTCTTCGTTAAGCATCATTCTACTTTTGAAGACAAGTTACCTACTACATGCATAAATTTTACTGCTCATTAACGCCGTTGCCATCAGTATTAAAGTATTTGACCATTTTTGAAGGAGTTGATGAGGAAATATATCCATCAATTTTGAGTTCAAACTAGAGAATACCCCACGTTGCCGCTAAAAGAGGACATATAGGGTGCATCATCCATTACATAATGCTTACTCTTTATTATATTGATGGGGTTTGTTAGTTTGTTAGTCGGTGTTAGCTTCTACTGGCTTGGTCATAGTGCGCGAAGTAGTAAGCTTCTGTGCTTCGTGTGGACTCTTGGCATTACTGTATCCGCAATCCATATACCTTTTTTTAAAGGTCTTGGGCTACTTGATAAATGAAAACAATTGGAGAAAATGACGTTTTTAATGCTGTATTGTTTCTTGGCTGTTTTTCCTTGAAATGCAAGCCTACTGTCTCGTTTCTAGTAACTGGGTCTGTGGAGTCATCAATAGGGCATAGTGGGACATCTCCTATGGACCTGTGAATAGAAGCTGTATCACCAAAATTGAGGAGATACTCTATTGCATACAAGTGGTCATATATAAGTGATAGTCACTATGAATAAATTTGAATAGCTAAAAAGTTTGCCTCGCATTATCAGCCAGGGCATCCATTGTAAAATGACCGATTCCTAGAAAATAAGAAATTCCTCCTGTTGTCCCCCAGATTGTACCCTCGCCAGGAAGGACCTCATTCCAGATCTTGCACTTGGAAAGAATGGTATGGCAGGAGGCACAAGGCTAGGGCACGCTGTGCAGAATGCACCTCTTCCACACCACTCTAGGTCTTATAGCCAGTTCTCGGACCAGAGGGGGGTACCCTCTTATTTTCTAGTGTAGAGACCCTAGTATGTTACCCTGGGATATGGGTGTCAAACTCTATGAATGCTCCAATTGGTTTTTAAGTAAAGAGTCTTAGTGGTGCTCAAAGTTATGCCTCCATACTTTTTAGGGAAATATTTCTGTCTAATTTGAAGTGAAAGGGACATGCACCATCAAAACACCAAGGCAGAAACTCTTTTAGGTAAGACATAAGTGCATTTTAATAATACTCTCAGAGTTATAAGATTTGCCAGATGCAAAGGCATGCATATGTTGCAAAGTAGGCAAAAGCATTTACATTAACATTGCGTACATATCGTCAAGATAGAAAATAAATGGGAAAGATAAACATAGATCCATTCATTCATTCAGCTAAGGCACAAGGTTATATCGAATGGGAACCAAGATAACTTTGCTTGCTTTGTGTTACTATATATTTGGAAAATGATACTTAAATCTTGGTTTTAGAATACAACTAAATAGTTCTTTTTGACAATAAGATAATGGGGACTCAAAAATGTCAATTCTGAGCTTTACCGCTTCCCAATCCAAGATCCCAACCAAATTAACACGGATGAGTTACATTTGTGGAGTTATTTATGTATACAAAGTTCACCAAGAAGGGGATAACCTTCTTTCGACCATGCTCCCGGGGTGGGCGGCTTACACCAAGTTTACTCATATTATACAAGTAAGCGAGAGGGTAAATTTCAGAGTGTAAAGGTGGCCTTGGAACAGAATTAGTACGGGGGATAGTGGCTCTTAAACTGATAGAACCCTAGTAAGATATTCACGTAGCAGGATGTAAAAAAGCAGATTCACTCCCACCCCTAGCGAGCGCAGGCACAATCTTCCTATCCCCACTAGCTAGCTGTCACAAGACGAGCAGCCGCCTTACTCCTAGAATTACCTGGCCCTGGATAGCTATCCCTAGAGATAGAGGGGTTACTATGAATCATTGCCAGGAAAAGGAAGGAATAGCCAATTAGAGCTAGCAATTTGAAGCTGTAAACTAGTCCTTATTGGATACAGAGCTATAGGGTAGGATTCCTTTATTTATCCGTTGAACTGATCTTCCTTCGCTCTATGATGCATGCCATAGATAGAAGATATAATATGCTGGCAGATCCCAGCCAGGATAAAGGGAGGAACCACCCACTCCCTTGAGGGAGATCTGAACTAGAATAAGCTGAGCTATGATGATGCCGTTTTCTAATGGATGCTGCCTGTCATTCAAGAATCAACATAGCAGTGGAAGCCGAGCGTAGTGAGGGGGTAGGTCCAACAATGGTTGTTGTTGAACTGACTGATTGATCCACCCACTTCTTTGCTTGAAGGGAGGGAGCCGGGCTGTTTAGTATATTGCTTTGAAGAGCGCCTTTATCCTTTGATTGCCAGGTGCTGATTACTCGGTCCAGGTGGTGATCCAAGAGTCGATCCCAGGAGGCGCCGATTGGCAGGAAGGAGGCCTTTTAAGGAGACCCTCATTCCCATCGGAAACATCTTCCCAAAGAGGTGATCCAAGTGTTGAAGCACTCGATGCTTAGCTTGAATCTCTACTACTTGAATCAATACATCTCCCCATCGAGGAGGTCTAGTCTATTGTCCCAATGCAAGGTCAAATATTATAAGGCCCCCTTCTCTACCCTCGAAACTCTACTCTTGGCCTCACATAGCTGATCATTGTCGGGAACCACTAGTCGCAGGCTGGGATGCTGCTTGATTAATTAATTGATAGGTTCGCTTTCGATCCGAATATGATCTTGTTGCTCGCTGGCTTGCCGTCGGTGTTGGGGGGAGAGCACCGGTAGAAAATCCCAGTAGAGAGTGACCGGAAAATCTTAGTCATTCTCTTCCTTGGCTTCCATAGGGAAAAAAGTGGAGGATACGGAGTAGTTTGTGTCCATTGCCTTGGATGGACTTGCTCCATCTTGGAAGCCTTTTGTCCAAGGTGTTTGTGCTCGTGAGCATTTGTTTGCCCGATTAGGCGAAGCTTTGGTATAACCTTGTGCAGGAAGATATTAGGTTGGAGTCCCGTTCAGAGCAACAGAAGAAAGTATAAGACATAGCCCTCGTTGGGAGGACGATGAAGGGAAGCAAGAAAGGATACAAGAAGGGTAATAAGGAAGATTAAAGTCCAGGAAATAAAGATTGGAATAAGATGAAATTTTTTAGGTGTCACCAGTTGGGACATTATGCCAGCCAGTGTCCGGAGAAGAATAAGGGGAAGGCAAAATCACTTCTATATTGGATCGGTTCATTCAACTTCAACTGCTTAAAGGGTGGGAAAGAGTTTACACACGACCGCTGCCAAAAACATGGCACGTGCAGAGGAACCAAAGGCGCCATTATCCCAGCAATCACAATAAAGCCAGTCAGAACAGCTGCACAAATTCTGGCATGCAGAGTCATGAGGAAATAGAGGGGGGAGAGCGCACATTAGATATTCTTTCGGTTGCCGACGCGTGTGCACAAGGTAAACGCCTTAATTGGTTTCAATTCTTCATGAATGAGTTTGTTGAAGGAATTATTGAGGCATACTCATCAGATCGTTTCTTTTATTACGTATATAAAACAAATCGAAACACGCCGCCTCTCACTCATTCATTGGCCATGGCCCTTTCAAAGAAATGGTAAAAAAGACCGGTAAAACAACAGAAAATAGAGCATCTTTAAACCACCCTACGGACAAGACATAACGGAGAAGCGGAATCCTCACCATGATATGGACTCAAAGTTTATATTACAGCGCACCCAGATAAGTTTATTATTTATTCATTGGTAGAACAGGCGATTCCTTGCCGTCTTAGGTGTAGGGCTACTACCCACAGTGAGGGTATGAACGGGCGATTCCCTTCCGTCTAGGGTGGAGGGTGCCCTACAGTGAAGGTCGTGGTGATTGATTCCTTTCTGTCTGAGGTTAAAGCATTCCTTCCGACCTTACCGGTCTGTCCGGCGACTTCTATCTCAGTGGAACAGGGGTTAGACCCCCTGATACCAACAAAGGCGGCAGTAAGTAGTGCAATAATTGTCCTTTATTCTCACTCTTTGAGGGGACTCAATATAGGGACCTTACCTTCTGCTCAGGTTTTGAGGGGCTTTAGGTCAGGCCAAAGAAAAGAGAGGTCTGCTCACTTTATTAATAAATAATTGAGCACAGCCTTGGCAGGCAGAACGCTTCGCTCAACAAACCCGGGCACTGAGCAGGCAATCCGAACGCATGGCCCACACAACCCTGGCCATCCACGCGCAACTCTGCCTGGCCACATCACAGCACACCTGTAACCAACACGGCACGGCACACCGATGAATCAAACTGCCAACCTGAAACCCTCCCTGAGAACCTAACACAAATACTCGTGCCTCACCACACTGTGGGGTTACATTTTCATTTGCTTTATTAGACGCATTTATACATATTGAAATTGCTTTATTTGATGGAAAATACTGTGATAGAGTACAGGCACACTGGTGGGTGTTGGAACCAATGGCAGGCAGGATATTTATTTAGAAGGAAGGGAAATAAAGTTACGGGAGACAACAATTAGATGGCTATTTTAGCCCGCTGTAAACACATGGTACGGCTGGATTGGATGAATCGCTTGATTGGGATATTAGGGCTGGTGGGCTAGTCTTGCTGGAATGAATGGGAATCTCAAGCTAGCTTGTTGGCTGGCTAACTGGGATGGGTTGGTGGGCTGGCTTGTCAATTAAAAAAGGATAACCCGTCCTTGCCCTCCTACCTCGGGCGAGTACTCCGTTCCTCTCCCCCCCAAGCCCCAAAAAAGCCTGTAAAGGGAAATAGGTGGAAATGGTTGCTTTCTTCCTTTGCGAAAACGACAGAGTCCCTCATGAGCTACGTACTTTGAAAGAGTTTTTTATTTCTAAAAAAGTACAGGCACTGAGTTCGCCTTCTGCCCCTGCGAACCAGTAAATGAGTTTCCGATGGCCTAAATGGTAAAATATGGGTACAGTGTTCGCAGATTTCCTTAGTAAACCAAGTTTGTTCAGTGGTTGCAATAGTGGGGAAAACCCGGGATATACCCCTTTTTATTAGGCGAAGTGTTTGGAGCGACACTAATCAATCAAAATGGAGGATCGACCCATAGATAAAAGATCTATAGGATCAAAGCAAGGTAGCTCACCAATCTTACATTTCAAAATTGCTTTGGGTAGGTACCTCATAGGTACCACATATTCAATGAAGTGCAATAACTAGAGGGAGAGGAAGGAGGAAATTTTGAATGATATTTAGAACTCCCTCTCGGCATATTTGTCCCTGTAATAAAGAAAAGATGATGGGTTCCTTTGTAAACCTACGCTTTCTCTTGGCCTTTGCCGTTTAGCCTTAGGGATCCTATCCTAATGACGCTGGTGGGGCTGCTAATCCTGGTATTGCTGTTCTGGGAAGAAATGATCCTGGAACTGACGCCGGTAATGCTGTTCTTGGGAATGAAGCTGGTTCAACTGTTGACGCTTAAACTTCTGATTGAAATGCTTTTTTAACTGCTCTTTGTACTACTGGCCGTAATGCTGCTTGCCCTAATCCTACTCTTGGTTGTGATGCTTGAACCGGGAATGCTGGTGGTTCACATGACCGAACTGCTTGTCTTCAAACTAGAATGCTGGGAATAATCTGGGCTATTCTCCTATCTATCCCTTCTCCTACTACTCCCCTCCCCCCTTGGAGGAATATACGCTCCAGATTATAATGATCCCGAGACTGATGCGGGCCTACTTGTAGTGCTTGTTCTGCTTGTGCTGAGAATAATCCTTGTGTTGGTTGGCCTGTTTCCAGTGGCCCCCCCAGGTGTTCCTGATCAGTGAGCAAGTTCCTTTCTTTCCTAATCGGGTGTTAATGTGCTGCGGTGGTCAGCGGAGGTGCCGCGGGTGATGGGGGCATAAAGGCAGACACCATAAAGCATATTATACATATTTATTTCCACAAGCAAACAATTAAGGCTAGATGGATCCTTCCTTCAATGCTTCCGGGGTAAAAGTAATATATGGGAAACGAGAAGCCGAGCTCACCCCATCGGTAGACTAAGAGTCAGGGGTGAAGCGTATTCTGTAGTATTCCCGGCTGGTAGTAAAGTCAAATGTTGTGTCATCCATAAGTCTGATCGAGTTGGATTACTGATAGATGCAGGTTCTATTGGATATAAGGAAAAGGCTAATTTGAGTAGCCAGGGCGTACGTATATGAGAAGCATAGTTTGTTTGAACAAGGAGGTTTCAAATTCGTTCCCAATTTATAGTATGAGTGGGGGTTTCAAAAAAGTTTCCAGCCAAATCATTATATATGTGAAAGCAAAAAAAACAATAAGCTAAGCACTTCCCTCCCACCCAACCTAAGCTAACCTAACTTAAACACTCGGTCCGGGTTCTGACTGGCAACTTCAAAGGCTCCAAAGGAAGAATGAAGGTTAAGTTCTGAATATGAGGAGTGCCGCGCTGTTTCCAAAGAGTTCTGAGGCATAGAATCAAAAAGGCTAGCCCGTGAGTCAAAGTTCGCAAAGTTACCAAGGCATAGTTCAAGTTCCGAAGGGTGGAGTCAGAGGCTATAGGGCGTAGATTCGAAAGGCTATTTCACCGAGCAAGGGCAGTAACATAGGTGCAAAAGGCTAGTCCCGCCGCTATAGGCATAGGTAAGATTATGAGGTTACCAAGGCTTTCTGTTCCCAAGGTTGTAGGATTAAGTGTGAGGTCCAAGTCTGAGGGTTGCGTGGGTCTGATGCATAGGTGTCAAAGTCTTATATTTCATCAAAGGCTGAGTTATAGGCTGTAAGACCTAGGGATTATTTTTTTTTAATGAAAATAAATAAATGAAAATAAATAAAGTGTTCTAACAATTGCATTATGTGCATATCCAAACAAAGCAGCAGCTCAGCACAAGCTCAAACTAGTTCTTCCTAATCCTAAACTTATTTCCCTTACCAGAGTATAGTTGATCTGGTAATACTGTTACTCCATCATCAGTTTACTTTGTCCGCTGCTCCAATACGGCCGCCTCAGCATCAGACTCAAATCTGTGTGCGCCTAACGCTCTTCTTCCCTTGGGTCTGTTTCAATTCTTTCACCACCTCTTTCGGTAATGGAAGGGAAATAAGCTTGAAGGCTATAATGAAATGGTGACTTGCCTAAAGATAAATTATCGTTATCAAACCCGATGTAAGACTTAGTTCTTTGACCCATGCCAACAAAAAAAGTTTTAGAGAGCTTAAATTGCATTTAAGCACGTTTATTGAATCGACCCCATTACATGCCCGCCCGGTTCCTATTTCATATTAGGATCTTATCTGTGGTGGTCCTCACCGCTTTAGCTCTGGGGCTTTATAAATAGATTGTAATTTTGGACAAAAGCACAAACGAACAAACCACATGGTGGGTGGTGTCCTGCAGAGCCCGGACCCGCTTTAGAATGGAATGTATACATGGCCGGCCCACTCTTATTTTTCACATCCTCGTAGCTGCCCGCCTTACATCCAATTACATACCTTACCCTTATACTGAAGTGCATGCTACCTGTTAGCCTTATATCGGACCTTTTACTTAATGCTGCCGGAACCCAAGGAGATGGGGTGCTGCCCAACCCATTGACTGAAGCCAGAAAAGAGTAGCAGTAGCAGTAGGGGACAGCAGATATTAGATTACCTTACCTTGTTTACAAACCACCTCCAATAAATAGATCTGTAGCCTCAGCCCATGAATTACGTAGTGAATGAAATGTTCTTATCCCTTCTTTTATAAACACCGGATGGATGAACGAACGGATGGAGAAATAACTTGAAATGTTCCGCATAATTGACTTGCTTAATTAAAAAATGACAATTTGGGAACCGGATGAATCATATGTCTCAAACCCCGGATAAACCACGGTTTGCTTTAATGACACATGCATTTCACAAGCTTTTCAAATTGACCGGAACAATCTCAACTGAGTTGCTTGGCTAGGTTGCCTTGCTAGTCGGGTCATGCATAAACTTTGAATTTGACTTAACCCGCCTATGTCTCTTATGCTGCTGCCCACCCTGGCCTTATTGGAAGGGGATCACCTGACGTGCATTAAATCAGCGATTTGCCTACTTACAAAAGCGAGTGATTTACCCCATATGAGTATCCTTTTGATAATTTTGTTTTGAAAAAACAGGCGGGTCCGGGCCTCAAATCTACAATATCGAGGTACTTAGATAAAAGAATGACTTAGGCCAAATGCTTGCGCACATCAATTTGACTATTTAAAATGTGAGTTTGATAACAACCTCCCCATGCTTTCACTATTGAATAACATGGAGCTTGATAACATGAAGGCTGCTGCTAGATGGATGGGGTCAATTAGCCGAGAGAGTAGGGTTGGTTTACCTTTTTATATCATTTCAATGCCGGATGGCTCGCTTGAAGAAGAATGCTTAGTTGGTACAGCACTGTGAACTTGCTTGAATACACTATTATATTGTTGAGTCGGGCTAAACCCAGATCTGATTTATGAATGAAGACAGCCAGCATTGCCGAAATATGGTGGATGCTCACTTTATATACATTTTACACCATTGTCATTACTGAACCATGCTTGGTGACATATGAGCATATAGGTTTAGCCATGCAGCCACCATAGGGTCCAGAACATTTACAGAAGGTAATTCCCGTTGGTTTACAATAATGTGGATTTACAATTGGAAATCATGGCCAATAAGTCCAAAAGTAAGTAATACTTTAGTAAGTGCCCACAGTAGGTCATTCCCAGCCGGTCAAATAGCCCATGTACCTCATCGCTAGTCACATTGTTTTGTCAGAGGGTCCTTAATACACAACCATTGAATTGTTGAATCCATTTTTGTTAGTGTGACATATTTAAACAATATTATCATTGGGCATTGTTACTTTGTAAAAACGTCATTTTGATGGCTTTGAGTAAACCCAACCCCTCTTGGCACAGAATTCATTTTCTTCTTTTATAATCATACTCCCTTTGATTAAGTTTTCCCTAGTGGCGGTGGTTTACACGGAAGAACGGCTGTTGATTGTGTTAGTTCATAGGCTCTCCTTCGCGCATGCATATAGACGTTTCAATTTTCTTTCATAGCTTCTCCGTAAAAGCAAAATAATAGAAAATCCCATGTTTTTTTTATGATAGCTAAGATTATGGGACGTTGTTCTACTTGCATGGATTATGGGGTTGTTACCATTGTTAAACTGCTGTTGCAAAGACTCCTACTCAACTCCGTGACCTAGACTCCGTGAACTCTAGTTCGTACCCTATGGTCCACCTTATAGTTCATAGAGACAACAGAACCCATAGTCGTGCAATAAGTCCTAATATGAGCATGGCATATATAAGTTGAAACAACAAAATGCAATTAGATTGTTTATATTGGGCATATATGAAAAATTGATTAGGACCGCGCTGTCGATGCACTCAATGTCAAGTGCTGCTACAAGTGGTGTTTATACATCATTAAAACCTTAGTGTCTCCATGCGGCAATGGTGACGTTGGCAAGGGCAGAGAATGATCCAACCTGCACATACACATAAAGTCAATTACGCACTATAAGAGCTACGTTCGAAGAGTTTGTATGCCTCATCCTCATTAATCATGTAGGCGGTTTAGGCAGGCGGGATAAGAGCTTCCGGGTGGGCTTGTTAGGGGATAGGGAAGTAGTTTTCTCAGCTGAGCAAGAAACTGTAGTTGGGAAGGTGTCAGGTAAGGCTAACGGTGGGGGGAGGCGAGCGCAGTGAGGCGAGTAACAGCTTATGGCAGAAAAGCCCCACGGAGCGGTAAGGCTAACGGTGGTACTGGGGATTCAGGCTAAGTAAGGCTAGCCTAGTGAGTGAGATATGAAATAGAGTAACTACGTTCGTGAGTATGCCTCATTAACGAGGGTAGGAATCTTTGCTTAATGGGAGTATTCGCTAGAACCAGACGGTAGTGATGAATCAGGTAGGTTTGGGGTTACCGGTAGGGGAAGGAGTATAAGCAGAAAGGTCAGGCAGGCTCGCGGAGTGAGGCAAGCAAGCTACGTGAGGAGACTAAGCTTAGGGAGTCCTCGCACTAACCAGATGGTAGTGAATCAGGTGGTCCAGGAGTATTCTCTTCAATCTCGTATGAGAAGAAATCTCGTTACGCGTAGTGAGGTGATTCCATCAAAGCAATTGGAGACTAAGCTTCAGGATGGGCATCAGGAAAGGTTGGGAAGGGGCAATGACCATCTGGTAGTGATCATCTGAAATATCCTAAAGAAAGGGGTTAAAGTCGGTAAAGAAAGCTAGGCTAGCGACTTCTGAATTTGCACTTCACACTCTCAGAGCGGAATGAGGTGAGGTCTCTTATGATGTGCCAGATAGAGGAGCAATTGGAGTGAGGTGAGGGAGTATTCGCTTCAAGGGCGGCAGGGCGAGCTAAACGTGAGAAGAATCAATCTCCTAAAGAAAGGTCAGGCGAGCAGACAGAAGGAGTCTTCGCTGAAGGGCTATTAAGGTAGGTAAGGGTTCCGGTAAGTACGTATTCGCTAAAAGGGCAGGGCGTACAGGTGTTCCAGGGAAGGAGAGCTAGTAGTGCGAATCAGAAATAGCATAAAGTAAGGAGGGAGTATGCTTCACATTAAGAAAGTAGGGTGGGAAGAATAGCTATTACCATCTTCTTTGTAGTTGACGAGTTCGACTAAGCCTTTAAGCCTTATAGTGTTGGTATATGGGGAGGTGGGAATCTTTGCAAGTAAGGTAGTCGTTCTCCTCTGAACTGAACACTATCAGAGTCACTACGTGAGGTGAGCAGACAGAAGGAGACTAAGCGGATTCCATCAAAGCAGAGGGAATAACAGCAATTGGTCAGACAGGTGGGCATGGAGAAGCTACAGCAACGGCAACGGACTTGACCCCGGCGAAAGGAGTTAGCTACATACAGGTCTGTAGTTCTTTGAGACATTCCGGGTAGTGAGGAGAAGCTCGAAGATGATAATAGGGCCTAAGTCGCATATAGTTCCCGTATCGACTACGTAGTTGAAAGCCTTTTGAAAGGCGAAGCTTATCAATTTTCATGGCATGTAGTCCACTCTCAGTATGAAAAGATTCAGTATTTCCCTGTGCTTTGACGGAGAAGTCCGCGTTCTTCCCTCTCCCCTACTCGAGCTTCGTACTCCCCAAAACATCAAGTGGCACTACATCCGTAACCGGAATAACATGAATCGCCCCACCGGAAACCAGTTCTCCTGTGGTTAAGCAAGAAACTTCCTCTTCACTGGTCCCTATACCCCAACCGGCATAAGCACTCGTAACTGCTTCATTTATAACATAAACACGAGTTTTTCCATTAGATATAAAGTATATAAGAAACCCTAATCCAATGCTCCTGTTTAGCCTGTTCCGATCTTCTTCGATAAGCCTGGTTGGCATTCCCATTATTCTTTCTACTCGTCTTCTTGCTCCAGCTACGATTGTTTTAGTAGATAGGGGAGAGTTCCAAACGGACTGACTAAGCCATCGAAAGAAAGAAACCGCAAGTATTGGATTCAATGTGAAAGGACAATGTTCATTTCCTTCAATTCATAAGCCCGAGTATCACGATCCCAAAAAAGTAGCCCGAAGTGACTTACCATATAGTCTAGTTTTTTTCCCTTTTCCAGAGACGAGAGAAGCCATAGACCTAGCTCACAGAAGAAGGGGACTAGTTGCGACAGGAAAGAGGGAACATGGTGTTGTGCTTCTTACCTATGATGATTCCGCATTTGCCTGGTCAAGCTTATTACTGGCAGGCGAGACCGATCGATTGAAGTTACGGTTCATAGCTAAACCCCGAAGCGAAGTAAGCTGGAGCTTCGAGGTCATAAGCCCTTCCAATTTAAGTGCCAGTATTAGTACATTCGGAATCGCTTCCTAATCTCTTTCCTGCTGTCCCTCTTTCACTTTATTTTCATGTTGGTCCAGGCAGTTTCAGTACAAGCCCTATTAACTATTCTATTCCCACCTGTCTATTTTTTCTATTTTTTGCGGGTTTTCCCCTGGATAGATTGACTTCTCTTCTATTTAGGTTTAGGACATCTTTTCTATTTTCCCTTATGTTTGCGCTGTGTGCTCTGTGAGTTCTAACTAGGGAGCAAGCGCAGCGAAGGAGCATGAGTGTTAGCAGCTTCAGGTAGTAAAGGGAGCGAGAGTCCCCCTTGAACTTGACTAGAGAGGACTTGTCTTTTCTTTCGCAGGCTTCTTACCTATCTAGTAGCTAGGAGTGAGCCTTTGTCGTCCTTTCAACTAGTAGCAACTATGGATTCTAAGTTTCAGGCAGAAGACGAATCCAAAAGGTAATGAACGGGATCCCCTAAGGGTAATGGGCTTCATCCCCAAAAGGAATCCTTTGCCCTTCGACGGGAACTCCTACTACTTCTCTTTAGTCCACCTACGTCATTCTTTCAGTAACGGTCACTCCAGTAAACTCAAGTAAGTATAATATATATATTCTTTTACAGACGAAAAAGAGGTTGCGTAAGCATGCTCGACCATAAGGGAGAGGGATTTACCCACGAAAAGAGGTCAAGCCGATTAGCAAGTCGACCAATAGCCGGTCAGTTAGTTATGAAAAGCAGCAAATGATAGCGCGGACTAATGCCACGGTGTAGATCTTTGGAAAACACTTCGCTAGATTGAACTCTATGATGAGCATCCGGTAGGTCATCAATGGTTGGGAAGTCCCTCTCTTGCTTGGGAACGAAATTCGTCTTATTCGTGGATCACCAAGCCTTGCTTTACTTGGTCAACAAGCCGGGTTTTACGGAATTTGATTGAACGATTGTGACGAGAAGAAGCTTTGTTCGATAAATGCGCAGTGGACCCTCTTTCCATACTTCGTAATGGTGAACCTCCCGACGGAGTAAACTAGGGCATAGTGATCACTGGCCCAAGCAGAGTCGTAAATACAGTAAAGACTTCAAAGATTCACGCATGCGGGCGGTACAGCCGATCCAACCGCAACCACGGGCACCACTACATGAGGACGGCACATCAACAGGTCTGATTTCGGTGGTTCTGGTTCGTTCAGACTAAAATAATTCTATTCTTTCGCCAGTTCCTCTTCAAAGAGTGACAAAGCGAAGCTCTGCTCCGGCGCTAAAAAAGGAACTAATTCTTCCTCATAAATCGATATCCGTAGCTCTTTCCCTGCTTGAGACGGAAGTTGGCAAGAGATAACACTGATGCCATACTATACAGTGATCTTACCGCTACGCCCCCCTTCCTTCCCACCTAAGTTGTTTAGCCATCTATCTTGAATCTATCTCGCTTGTGGTTTTATTCCTTTGCTCTGTTGGTCACCAGGATAGAGCTCCTTTCTTCTTCAATTTAACCACCCTTGCGCTCAAAGAAAGAATTGAAAGCCAAAATTACATCCTTCAACAACGATCACTTCCCAGAAAACCTTGTAAAATAAAGTCGGCAGCCCATCAGGTCAGGGCCTGGAGCTTTATCTCCTGGCATAGAGAAGATGGCCTCCTTTCTCTCAGTCTCGCTGAACGGGGCTTTCTTTCGGCTTAATAAGTCAGAGATTTCACTTTCTCGAGGGTGTAGTAGTGAAACTTTAGTGGAAACTTCCCCAGCCTCATCTGCAAGACATGCTCCTCTTGCTTCTGGGAGGAAGAACATAGAAGAATGAGTCTGCGTGCCATTTGATTCAAAGATCGATTTTTCGAGTCACTGTGGGAATAGTGCTTACTTTCCTTCAAGCAGGAAGCATCCAAAGCAATCCAACAGAAAGCTAGAACTCAAGTGTAAGGAAGTCAACTGATTGACCTAATATGCACCACATTTGGAATAGTTCCTTCAAAGATACTTTTTGCGCTTCGCTTCAAGTGCACTAGCGGTTTGAGGAACCAGCGCTGTTTGACCGGACCAAAGTCTTTCAACAATCCTCGCTCAGATACCTACTGCGACAGCTCCTTTCATTCGCTCCTCGCTAGCTAACCGCTAACGCGCCTACTACGACTGCTACTGGACACCATGCAACGGGCGCTGTGACAGAAGGATAAGGAGTGGCCTTAGAAACTACAGACTGCAAGGGTTAACCCTATCCGTAGGTCAAGCTTAACCTCTGTCTTTTATCACCTCTCATACTTAACTGGAAGAAAGGAAGACTGCTTTTTTTTTATTGGGACTTAGAGGTTATAGATACTAGACTTAGTGAGTTGCCCTCGGGTCACTGAACTACCTTTAGAAAGGGATTAACAAGGCTAGTTAGAGCTAATTCGGTAAAGGAAAGGCTTTAGCCTCTAAGACAATGTTAATTGGAAAAAGATTCCTAAATGTCGGAGATATAGAGGCCTTATTAGAATAACCTAGCATTCCTGATTCACCGAACATGTAAACCTCACCGATTAGTATAGATGATTTAGTTGGTCAACCATAGAGATGGAGCCCGGCCACATCCTTTGAAATGGAATGCTTGTTTGGAACAGCCAGATATTGGGGGACGTGCCAAGAAAAGGCATATTAGAGTATGGATGGCTCTAAGCTCAAGACTCAGCACTTAGTTCGAGGCGTAGATGTCTGCAAAGATAAAAACTATGCCTTTTACGACTTCGTCCTTATGGAAGATCTTGAGTATGCAGCCCTACTTGCTTGGGCTTTCCACCATCAGGCCTTTTGAAGTCGGAAGAAGGAGAGGGAAGAATTAAAGGCCGGGGAGAGTCTTCTTCGAATTCGTTACCCCGCCAAGAAGCTCGAGGATCAGGCAACTCAAACAAGAAAAGGAGGCCACCGATGCTATGATATCCAGCATCAAGGCCGAAATCCCAAGGCTGATAATTACCGAGTAGCTGCCCACTTCTACTAAGGTTCCTCGTCTTAAGGCGAAAATAGAAGAAGTCCGCGAGAGTTTTGAAAAGACGGTCTCTTCCCTTACCCCTTTGGCTTTTTGGGAACGTCACACGTGGGAAAGATGCAAAATGCATCCGCTTGTACGGCAGATAGACTGATGGATATAAGGCTAGCTAGCACAATTATTTATCTAAGTCAGTTGTTTAGTCTCATGAGGTCAGCTCCTAGCGCCCCTGTCGCTGCGTTAGCAGTCGCTGGTGAATCCGCGAAAGACAAGATAGGTCAGCCGATTGTCCCTGCTTGGAGAAGGCACGCACCCCCACGCTTTCGAGCAGAATATCCATACGGGCCTAGCGCCTAGCCCTAAGATCTTTCTTTTCTCTTCCTAGTGCCAAGCAAAAGGCCAAGAGCAGCTTCTTCTGTAACAGCAAAAACAAAGGCCGGCTATTCTTTTTGTTCAATGAGAAAGCATTCGTTCATAGTCGCTAAGAGGAATCCGAGCTTATTCTTATTCAATGCTAGCTCTGACCTAGCCCCCCATAGAAGAAAGGCTTAGAATCAATGCTATTGTCTTTTTGATCAATCGAGTGCCATCTACAGTGACACAAATGGTTTAACCATGGGAGTTCTTATTTCACAAGACACCTGATTACAAGTTTTTACGCACCTTTGGATGTGCCTGCTACCCAGCCGTACGCTAATCACAAACTTGATCCACGAGCTATTCGGTTTCTTTTCTTGGCTATAAGTTCCCGACATAGAGGGTATCGTTGCTTTGACCCCGTAACCGTTGTCCTATACCTTTTTTTTGTAAGAGCAGAATCTCTCAATAGTAGTCTCTCTTAAAAGATCTTAAACACGAAGTGAAATGGAGTGAAGAATAGCCGGCTGGCTACATGCGGTCTGTCCTGTCTGTCTACGGCATCACGCACTTCTCTTATTTATTTTACACTTTTTGAACCTTTCTTATTAGATTTTGTCACAGCATTCGAAAACATTCTTTCTCTCTCTGCTGCCTTTCCTATCTTTTTCCGTAGGACCAAGGGCCTTCGTTCACGGGTCTTTGTTTGGTTAGCTTAGCTGGGTTAGTTTAACTTGTCTTGTAAAGTGTCAAGTGCGAACGCTAAAGCGCTACATAGAATTTCTAGGGGGAAAGTTTCGATTGCTCTTCGCTAAAGAGTGAATGTGACCACTTCGAGCTGATGTCACACTCGAGTACTTCGTACCGATCCCATCTAGGTGTGTTGATTGATAGGGGCAAAGGATGAAAACGGAAAGGGACAGCATACAGTAAATTTCCTGTTGGAAATCCAATCATTAGAACACCACCTTAGGAAGACTATGGTATAGGGGAGTTCTTCCGGTTGAACTACAATAAGACTATGGGAAAGAGAAGCATTCCTACCGAACAAAGAAAATGAGACCATGTGAGATCATTCAATCAAGTTTTAGCCGGGGCAAAAAAATGGCATTTTTTCCGGGTCTCTTTCCGAACTTGGTACTACTCTGTCTTACCTTGTTCTTGAGTTTCCACGGCTCTTTCCCATCGAAGTCCTTGTTGGGCAGGTGCTATTCGGGCGGATTCAACTTCGAGCTAGGCTTTGCTGACTTGAAGGTCCAGGTGGAAGTAGTAAGCTGACAAGCAGAGCTCTACTGAACCTACTTTATAAATGCAATCGCCGGATGATTTCCCATCTCCTCACAAATATCCTAAGTGAGGTGGACTTTATCCATACCGTACTGGCAGGTACGATGAGCTTTCTTAAGAATACCAATTCTTTCGGACCGAAGCGCGCGATATGGCTTTTTGGGGCTTTTCGCGATGCCGAGATAACTAACTACCCCTCCTCCCAATGGGCATAGGGGTTACGTCATGTACGAAACTTTCTTTATAGTATACCACTTCTGGCTCGTCATGCTGCATCTCTTCCGAGACCAGGACCTTTTATCACGACTTTCGCCTCTAGCGTACCCTGCTTCCACTATTGTACGAATAGCATTTCCTGCTAAGGTTTGAGCAGCAACCGGGGTGTCAAAAATCTATTATTCTCTTTTTCCTTTGAATTCAAAACTGCGTAGGATCATGAAACCCCCGGCAAGAGTAGGCCAAACAAGCAAAGGAATGAGCGCCTCGCCTTTACTCTAATAAGGGCGTTAGCGCAGTGCGAGTTACGTTCGATGTGGTGTCCTGTATACTTTGGTCTCGATCAACTCAGTGCTTAGATAAGATTTTAAATCTACTGTAGAGGGCTATGGCTGAAACATGGTTCTGGCTAGAGCACTTTGGGTTTTATCGCTCCTCTCTCGAATCCTCTGTATTGGTGTAGTCTATAAGACTGTATGCGCACCTGAGCGAAAACTTGTAAAGTTAGAGTGAGTAGGTTAAGGTGTGTCCAAAGGCAACCTGTCCGG
>Ga0233342_1000104_pt1 | contig 26213 bp, 14 predicted proteins | sample GEONDECOMP273_FD_180706 | JGI IMG/M metagenome (GOLD analysis project Ga0233342, IMG submission 180706) | Leaf litter microbial communities from Shasta-Trinity National Forest, California, United States - GEON-DECOMP-273 | ecosystem: Environmental > Terrestrial > Plant litter > Unclassified...
AAAATAGCCTTTCAATAATCCTCGTAGACGCTGGCCCCGTACACGCTGGCTTTCCTCCAACCTCGAAGCGTTACAGAGACTCGTCTTTCCTGTGCCGTGGACAGACTTATTAGTAATCTATTATGTAAGTGATTAAGTGATTTATTAGTAGACTTATCACTTCATTAATATCTATTAGTCGAGACGTTTAGCTTACTCGATCTACTATAAGAGACAAACTGCGTGATCGGAGTAATATAGTGGAGATTGCTTTTTTAAGCGTAAGTGAGTCAAGAAAGCAAGCTCTACTTCAAATAAAAAATAGCATAGGTAAAGCGAAGGCTAACAGGTTAAAGCGTTTTATATACTTTAGGAGCCTCTCTAATGCTTAGCTTATGCCACACTCATTCGTGGTAAGTAAAGGAAAGGAATGAACGTGGTCAGTCATAGCTATATGGGTATTCTCTTTAAGCGCTTTATGGGTACGATCATCTCCGCACCTCCATTCGGATATTTCACTGCATCAATAGACTCCTTCCATAAGTGGCCATTCTATAGTTACGATCATCAGTTAAACAGGGTGTGGAAACGAGGTAAAGGGGATATGAATCACGATCTCGTAAAGCCGGCTCTTTCTCCCTATAACGAACATTCGGTTCTTCACCTCGATCCCGAAATCCAAACCCAGGTGCTCGGTGGCTTGGCTGGGCAAGTTATATGACTTGCACCCACTGATAAAGTTTATTGTCTTTCTGTCTGAAAGGGGGCTTTCTATAAGGATATGATCATGCAACAGACAAGCGCGAGTCATCCACCTGTGTTTCAGTATGCGAAGCGAGGTTGATGATGCCGGATAGCAATCAATTTATTGAGAGAGGGATTCTTCCGAGATAGGCATGGTGGACGGACAATGGACTGATTCCACAATGGGGGGAAACAATACTCCTTTCGCGAGCCGCCACAAACTTAATCCAACCATGGATTACCCTGGGACGAATTTATCTTTGAGAAGGTTATAACCCGGGTAGGGGTGAATCACTACCTGGGCTATCGGTTCAACTCTGATCTGATCGTCCCCTTATAAATGCTTTTTTATCCAGCCAGGATCACTTTGATTTATTCAGAGAAAGAAGGCGATCGATCCCAGTAGATGCTAAAGCGTAATTACATATATAAGGAGCCACTCAATGAAAAAAATGATAGGGAGGGACATCCATCCTTCCAACCTTACTTTAGCTCCATCCTCAGAATAGCGGGGTAGAGTAATTGGTCGACTCGTCAGGCCCATGACCTGAAGACTGCAGGTTCGAATCCTGCCCCCGCCTCCCAAAACGATATCTAGATAGGGTTGGTCAGTAAGGCCCTTTCTTCCCATCCCATTGGTACCAGATCTGACCGGACCAGATCAAACCGGATAAACCAATATTTATACCCCCGCCATTCTTTAGATCCCAGTAAAGTGAGGGGAGGCCGCTAACGAGCGCGAGCGGCTCCCGAATGACGAACTCACCCAACCTTGGCAAAGGTAGCAACCATAACTAGAAACTCCCTTCTCTTATCAGCTGGTATCAGCAGGACGGTATCAGATTACCTCATACTTACCCTTGATTACTGCCTTTCACCCTAGTACAGGCAAGGCATGGAGTGCTGCCCAACAACTACTTACTGAAGTCAGGAATCGGAGGGAGGTACCACCATTTATTTACCCTTACCCCTTTTGACCGGAAACCTAAAAGCGTGGAGGCACCTAAATAGCAATAGTGCAGTAGCCACATTAGTCCCCATCGATTGTCCCCATCGATTAGCTCTATGTGTTGCTGTAGTAACTCCGATTCTGTCTCGTTCAGCTTTCCATCGCGTAGGTTGGTTCTTCGTTCTCTGTCCTTGCCAACGCCATCATTGCCATCGTTATCGTTATCGTCATCGCTATTTCCAACGCCATTGCTATTGAATCACCAATGCCAATCAACATCGAACATCAACATTTAACTTGACATACATCGTGTAACCAAGCTCATCGTATCGTGTCATCAACATGCATCGTAACCTCATATTGTAATCAACCTCTATCTACGTGTACCTCTATGTGTCTCTCTCTGTATGAGTATGCGCCTCTGTAGGTTTTACCCAACAAGTCGGCACAAATAGAGAACTTAATATGATGCTGTCGCTGGCCGGAAGGAGTGGCCAAGGGGAGGTTAGACTTAGACACCCATTCCCCAAACTACAACACCCAGTTTACTCATCACTCGATACCCAAGAGAGATGTCCCCCTTCACTGGCCCAGAGAGTATGTAAGTACAGCTTCGCTTTCCTTACATCTATAGTAAGCAGTAGCAAAAGTAGTAGCATGCATAGTAGCCTCAGTGCTTCGACGCTTCTTCCACACCGGCAAGCTCATCCCGTGCAAGCAGAAAGAAGTATAAGCTCTGGTAGACGAACTCAAGCAAGAAGAGTACATACCAAAACCAGACTCCTCAATAGTGCATGACCATTTGTTGGTCCATGATATGAACTTGTATGAACCAGAGCAGAGGTACCAGCCATACCTGCCAATACTCCATATAAATGAGCCAAAAGATCCGGCCAGAACTTGCCTCGTGAAAGGCTAGCCTAGCTGGACTTGCTGCAACAAGACTTGCAAAACTGACCACGACGGAAGAACCTGACCCAGAGTAAGTAGCAGATCCAAAAAAAGTAGTTTCACCACCGTCTAACTAGCCCGCATCTCTTCCAGATTGAGACCTTGCAATAGATTTTCGTGAGTTCGTGAGTGAGATCAATACCCTGATGCAGTTTAGGTTGCACCCGCAGTTGCATTTTATTAGATGGAATATGTGTGAACCATTTCATTAACCACCACCAGCCAATAGCAATAAGTTCTGGAATAACCCAGTTGTTCCCAATAGCAAGCATAGCCTTTCTCAAGCCAACCAGTGAGCAGTTAGTCCCATTAGTTAATAGTTGCGCCTCCTTATACCTCCTAAAGATGATATTTTATTAGACGAGAATATGGAATGGAGAATGTTTTCTTAAACTGTAAGCCAGCCAAGCGAAGGTAACCAATCCAAGTATTCTAGTTGAGTATCCCATCCCGATAGGCTCTCGATAGGCCACCTTCTAGCTAGCATTGGATTTACCAGTTATTTGCTAAGTTCAACGGTCAATTAAGCACTTGCAAGGCCAGGTGGTTATCATAATAGAATTTACCATACCCATACAGTGCGCAAGCAGGCTCGACCAAAGGGAGAGGATAATTTACCATCTCTTGGGCTGATGGGCAGGCCCCTTTCAGTAGTTAAATTACCAGCCGTATTTTCTCAATTCTTAAATAGCCTAATTACGTATATAATATTGGCACCCATCCCTCTCTTTTGAAGTGGGGTATAACCGCCCCTATATTTTTCCGATGGCGGCTCCGCCCCTCAAAGAACGAGTTCGGGGAGATAGATATGTAGGTGGGTTGAGCTAATAAAATCCGATTACTATACCCAATGGTTTCCTCCCTTATTTTGGGGTAGAACGGGTGATATAACGCATTTTATTGATAAAGAAAGATGAGATGTGGGCCTAACTTGTGATTGAGGAAGTGTTTGCTAGGCCATCTTCTTCAATGAATATGTTATCCAGGTTGGAAGCTGCGGACTGCAACAGATTTCCATTTTTCATTCTAAAAAAACAAGATGTATATCACCAGATGCCGATGTAACTGCACCAACCGGATCTTTATAATCCTCATTAGGGTACACTGCTGGCTGGGCACTAGGTGCAATCAAATTGGAATAATTCTTGAGGATCCAAGGGGATCTTGTTCTTCAACATTTCCTTTCCATTGTTGGGGATTCAGAGGCTTTCAGAACTGGGGAGGGTTCCTTGTAGGGTAATTTTGAGCTTTTGGAAGCAGGTCCCAAAATAGACCATATCTTGACTGCTTTATTTGGGCCAAATCAATGACCAAGGCATGCATAAGCTTTATAAGCTTCGCAATTGCAGTATTCCCAAATTTAGGCAGGTTCAAGGAGGAAGGATATTCTTATTTGAATCTTATTTTCTCTTTGAAGCCTGGCCTGCTCCCAAGAAGTATGCTTGATGCCCTCATATTACTGGAGCGTATAGGGTGGCTCCCCCACCCCTTATAAAAAGGGGGTGGGCCCTAAAACAAAGAGAGGCTGTGAACTGGTAATTTCAATTATGAAAGGTGACGTATGCCTATCAATATGGTAAATTCCGTAAACAAAGGATGCGTATACATAAGTGGAAAATTTCATAGTGGGAAGATGGCGTTGCCCATCCAACCATACCAGCAAACTCGACCAGCTGTATCACGTCTTTCAATCGGGGTAAATTAAGTACAGAAAGGTGGTCTATAGTGGCAGTGGCTACCCCGCCCGCTTCTAATATTGTTTGGATCAACTTCGGAGTTGCTTAGATAATTCTAATGTTGGGTGGGTTCGTTCTATCTCAAAGACCTAATGAGGTTATCCCTATTAGACCTCACCTAATAGGGTTATCCCCAGCCCTTCAAGCAATAAGTCCCCAACCTGTCCAGCTTCAATCCATAGTCCCACCCCTATAGCCATTCAAGCCATAAAACCAGATCTTACTGGCTTGAAATACGTGTAGCCTCATATTTATTCCGATGTCGGCTCCGCCCCTCAAAGCCTGAGCAGAGCTCAGTACCAGCCAACCTAGATAGGTCCTTTCCCTTCTCCTGCCTATTTTTTACCAGCAGGGTTATTCTCCTTAGTTAACGAAGTGGGAGTTCAAATACCTTCTTGATCGTATCATCAGGTTGTGCATTATATGATAAAGAGAATTCATGTTGACCCGGTTATGCAAAGAAAGTCTTTCCCGTTTGCAACGCAGCAAAAGAGTTAGGATAAATTTATTAATCCTGTGGTGTTACCGGGTCGACTCTGAGTCGTCTCTAGCTGGTTGTCTCTCTAGGTGGTGTGAACCTTCCCCAACTACAGTGACAGCGAAACCTTAATTGATCGTTGGAAGAAAACGTGCGTGGGGCCAAGGAGTTGAATGGAGATGCAAAGCCAAGCCCAATAAATATCCCTGGCAAGCGATCTTGGGAGGTGAATCTTGGGAGTAGTTTACCCTCCTTTACTTTTACTGGACTGAACCGAGCCTTGGACAATTGACCCAATTAGTGCATAATTCATGAACATAACTCCAAACTATTGGGTACGCACGCATACCTTGCGGTGGTAGAGCTGTCGAAGGGAAGTATTGATTGGTGGACGGATCTATTGCTTGAGCGAGCTTCCTTCTTATTGCCGAATGGCCCCAGAGCACGCGGGCCCGGGCTGGCTATTTGGTTGAGAAACCCACAGTACAGATTCTAATGCTGGCTATCTTCATGAATCACTCATATGGTTAATCCTGGCCCTACTATATAAGTGATACTGCCTGGTTGAAGCAATAGGTTGTTGAGGCAGGCATTCCATCCTCCATCCATTGCATAACAAAAGCAAGTGGTCTAGGGCTAAGAGGTCTATTTCTTCAGGTGGGTAAATAAGTTGTGTGGAAACAAGGGTAAGGGATAAAGAGTATAGCATGCTATAGCATCCATCCTATTTCTAAGTCTAACAGGGTTGGGATCACTCCATCGACTAGGGGAAAGGAGCGTAGCAGCAAGAGCAGGACCAGCTGATAAGGAAGGGGAAGAAAGAGGTGAAGCCACTGCCAGGAGTAAGGGAAATAGAGCCGGAGCAGGGAGGAAAGCAATAGGAAGGAGGGAGACCGATCAAGAAGGAGGGGGAAGAGAGGCAGGCCATTTTTGTTCCTCAGCTCAGCCGGGATAAAAATAGAATACCTCATAATCTGTCTTCCTCAAATGGGGGGCGGGCATATTCTCAAAGAAAGTAAAAAACTTATTCCATTCAAGTAAATAAATGGGGGGGGCGGGCATATTCTCAAAGAAAGTAAAATTACCTTTCTTCGACGACACCCCTCAAGAGTGAAAGGTTATACCTCCTTTCTTACTGGCCTTCCTTCTTTGAAGTGGGAAATTTACTAACCAAACTGGGCGTCTCCATATAATAGAAAGTTTTTAGCTGGCCTTTTTTTACCTGGGACTATGGAGGCTCCTCCTAGAAGACCTACCTAAACTGTTGCCTAGATTTTGCATATCTAACTGTGCTGGCATATAAACTTGTTCAATCAAATGGTGGCCAGCAGGTTTGCACTCGCACAGCGAAGTTATTGCATAGATATATGATCTCGCATATCTACTTGCTTCCCGGCCAGATATAATTCCACTACTGCCACCAGAGCTAGGCTCATAGACTCCGCTTATTCTACTAATGGGAGTTACTGCACCTATACATATTTTATGGGACCTTTCAATTGAATGGATCCTCTTATGCTTACCATATGAAGCACCACCTACCAGGTGAGGGGCAGGCACTCAGGTGGGGTTGGTTGATCCTCAAAACCTTCTAAGATGTTTTTTCCTTTATAAAACCTTTCTTTGGTGGTGTGTCTGGTTCCTTGGTTACCATTCATATGTGTACTCTCTGGTGCCTCTACTATTGGTGGTTTACTTTATAAAGATGAGTTCTAAGGCGTTAAAAAGGTAGCTTTAAGGTAACCCAGGGGCTTCTGGTTTCGTGTTTTATTGCTATAGAAACAGATCAGTTTGAAAAGAGCTAATTCTCTTTCCAATTCATACTTATTCTTCGAACCAAGTATAATACTTTTATAACAAAGAGAATCTAATTCATTTACAGGGAAATAAAGATTCTTGACTCTTGACTTATGAAGGGACTACTGAAAATATAAGTGAACAACCGCCTTGAGTGACAGCGTGGAAGAGTACTTAAGGACTCCCTTATCCAAGAGGCTGCAAGACAAGGTGATGCCCTTCGGTGCACTTAACCACCAAAGTACAATGGAAAAGGGAACCCTAGAGAACATGTAAGGGCATTTGGAACTGCATGTGAGCGAAAGGTAGGGTTTCTCTCTTTATTTATAGTAGGATAGTAGATTTTAGATCTATAATAGTAGATTTAGATAGAAAGTCTCTTTAGGAGATTGAAATAATTTGTAGATCTTAAGTCTCTTAAGTCAAGGAGTTAGTATTAAGAGTAGGAATATAGTATTATAAAGTTGGTTTATATATTAGATAGAAGGAATTTTTGTTTATTACTTTAAGATATGAGGTATTTTATTAAATAGAAGGTGCGAAGCCGCTTCTCTGACGTAGGAAGAGAAGGAACTCCTTGATAATTTGTATTATTAATAAGTATGAGATAATACGAATTTAGATAGTAGGAATTATTTGTAAGTAGGAGGAATATAATACATTTACTCTCTTATGGGAAGTGAGGAACATAAATCTTATATTTCCAAAAACTCATATTCTCCCTAGAGTTTATGAAAATCTTCCACCTCACAAGCTACTCCACCTTCATCATCTTATCCATACACATCTTCTCTTCCATGCCATAGAATAGTCTACTATTTAGAAAGCCAAGTTCATGTGTGATGTGTTTAGGAGATAATAAAAACTAATGTATACATAAACTACATGCATTGGCATTAGACGTGGATATTTTAACCCACCACTTAAAACTATGCTACTCCATCTGCTCCTAGTGATGCTCCCCCTCCAACTCCTCCTCAAAACCATGCACCTCCCCATAATATTGCATAGCTTGCATGCCCGACCACCTATATAGTAAATGTCATCATATTCCATTACTATTTACCTTGATCATAGCAAAGCTAATATATCTTCTATTTTTTTTCGCATTTATACCCGTCACTAAATCATGCCATGTATTAGCTACTAACTACTCATGTATAACCATCACAATTAGACCTACCTATGGATACTCATGTCCATCATATTTCCACTAGGCTACTTGTGAAGAAGAGGAGTGAACCACAACCAATCATCCTATTAGGTTACCCACACTTTGCATTTGATCCCTGTGTGATGCCATCTGATAACTCGCTCATCACTATGCACGACCCTACTCTTTACATTAAGTGTACAGATAACCCTTATTATGTTAAGCATGTCTTTATTGATTATGACTCTATAGTTAATGTGGTTTCCTATGGTGTAATTATCAATATGCATTCTATTAATTATACATTTAGGTTACTATAAGTGTTTGTAATGCCTATGACTCACATGAGACCATCCTGCTTAGGGCTGTTAAGTGACCAATTACTATACATTTCATAATGTCTTACCCCACCTTTATGAAGAGGAAACATGCACCTACTCTAAGAGATACCCATCATATTATCCTATAAGTTGTAATTCCTAAATATATTTATAACCTATTCCTACTGTGTTTATCTGTTTAACTTCCTAAAATAGACACCCTTCCTACAAACATCTAAACCTACTCTGACTTTACTTATGACTCACTCCCTAAATAAAATACTACTCTTTATACTAGAACTTCCTACTCAAAGATATACCTACACTAGATAAACTAATTATTACTCTTCGTACTATGACTTACAACTATTAAAGAATCCCTTATTCCTACTATTACTTCCCCTTTTAAACCTCTTTAAATAAAACCTAGGCCTACTGAACTTGCATCTCGACCTAGCCGAACCCACCTTTTCCTCTCTATAAAACCTATTTCAATTAGCATCTAGACCTAACCACTCCCTATTGAACTTATCACATTGGTAAACCAGCTCGGAGTTCAAATTAATTAGTACGATATCGCTTCACATCACATTTTCATTATAACGCAAAATTGAAATTACTAAGCCAATCTTAACGATAGAAACTGAGTTCCTTTATCTGAGTTCCTGTATTAATTATATTCAAAAAGTGAAAATGAAACTCTCTATTTTAATTTGACTTTATATACTTAATTGGAGCTCCTTTCTTTGTCTAGTAATGTTGAGGTGGAAGGGTTCAGATAAAGCTATTAAAAAATCCAAGCCTAGGTCATCGTATTTGAAGACAAAAAGTACAAACGAAGGCAAGGAAAGAATAAATGGCTTTTATGTTGCATTCTCCTCCACTTCGACTGATGAAAGGTCCAATGAAATAAACGTATATCGGTGAGGTATCCGTGAGTCCACACAAATATGCATTCAGCTAGCTGTGAACGATACAAAATACGTATTTATGCCGATCGACCTATGCCTAAGTGGGCCATCCAACTGAATGAACTAATTTATTTCTGCGGAACAAGGACGAACACCCTATATAGGAGGATGTTTGGGCCACCCCTAGATTGAGGGTTTAAGTCTTTCATATTTAATTAACTGATCCTCTGTTCTTAGCGATCCTCTTATCTGACACCTTTCACCCGCTCTACTGGTCTGATCTACCAGATTTATACCACATCCTGTTATGATACTACTTCCTCCCGTTATATTATCTGTCATATTGAGACTACTAACTAATGTGGAATGGATACTGACTTATTCTGTAGGAGCTCCTCTCTAATATGGATTGTAATGTATGATATTGAGTGTTAGTTGAGTGATGGAATGGTATCGAGAGTGAGTTGTAATGCTAAAGGTATCCTCTCTGATATTGAGAGTTCCGCTAAAGGTGGGAGTGAGTGGTTGGTAATGAATTGGTGTAGTTGTAATATGCCAAGCGTTGAAAGAATCCAAGGTGATAAGCTACTATCACCCGCTGCTCTTCCTGCTGCTATTAGCCTTTTTATTGGTCAGCTAGCTAATATAGAATCCAAGGGCAAGCTAATATTGAAAGCAAGGTTATGTCCTACCATAAGGTTCGATAGTCTAAGTGAGCATACTGTCTCCCGGGTGTAGTTGAAGGTGAAGGATCATAATGGATCGGTGGTCAAGATCTAAGACGTCGTGGATATTGAAAAAGTAGTGAATGCCCGTATATTACAGATTTGAACTTAGACCCCGCTGTAGCGATAAATTATGCGGGAGTTAGTGTTTAAAACCCTTGCAGTAATAGCAATGAGGGTGACCCCAATAAGGTAGGCGACCCACTCGCTGCACGAGCAAGTTACCTAAGGATTTACAATAGATTCAAAGTAGACAAACTGCCATAATCTCTTTGATCATATTAATATCTATATTGATTAATAGGTTCCGAGAAGCAGCATACCCATACCGAAAGGACATGGAATAGCTTTTGTTTTTTTTTTCAAACTTTCTTTGTTCTATTTCATAAGTTCAGTATAATTCTAGTCTATGAGAGATATTCCTAATAATGATATAAGAGTAGCTTCCTATTGTTTATGAGAGACCATAGAGTTATAGATTCTTCTATATATTTATAAGAGAGCTAATATAGTGAGAGATCGGATAAGTAAGGAGTTGGGGAGGTTCTATCCTCACCCCTAACTAATTATTAAAGAATATCTAAGACCAATATAATATAGATAAACCTACTTACTCTATAAGACTATATTCCTATATAAAATACTCTTATATATACCAACTAATATAAGAGAAAGTACTCTACTTGGGCAGCTTATCATTGTTACTACAGAGCCCGGCTGCTACACACATGAGGGAATAACACATAGCGCGTTTTAGTTATGCTACTTTTACTGCTGGTCATTTAGACATAACGGGATGGATAGAATTAATTGGTTCAAATGCTAACGGAAATCCCCGTGTATAAATAATATTGAAGTTGAAGGAGCATTACCTGGGTCATTATTCCCAGCACAAGTTGAAGGAGCATTATTATAAATATACAGTGTTAGAACCCGCACCAGTTAAACCAGCATTTCCAAGAGCAGAGCGGCACAACCAGGAGCAGGATTCCCAACAGACTCAATTGAACCAGCTTCATTCCCGGCATCATCAGTTGAAGGAGCAGAATTCCCAGTCTCACCAGCAGCATTATCAGTATCAACAGTTGAACCGGGATAATTTACATAAGGCTGAAGGGGCAATATTATCAGGATTATTTCCTAATAATATGTCCTAAAGCATACTGAATATATCTTTTTGAACATAAGCATACTTACTAGTTTTTCAGAGTCTCTAAGATAAGGATAGTTGCTAGTTCCTATTCTGACTGACAACACTTAATATCTGCCAAAGACTAAAAGCTATTTATAACCTATTTATATCCTTACATGGTAAGTAGTATAATTCACTCTTTTTGGGAGGTGAATGAGCCTCGTTCCCATGACTAAAGTCATTCAATAATTAAGACTAATATGTAGGTCGTTCCGTTCGTGCTTCTGACAATAAGCACTTCACTTAACTCACTCCTTTTAGTCAGGATTAGTAGTTAACTAATCTACGTCTTCTTGGTAGGTGCCATTTATTATTTTATATGCTCCTCGGTTGAAGATCTAAAGAGAAGGGTAAGTCAATAAATAACACTCATATCACTACGCTACGTGCATTAAGGTTCAAGGACTGGTCTAGTTCTGGTAGGTGAGTGGCTAAATAAAAGGTTCTGGTCCCTCGAAGACCTAATGTTCTAGGGCAGGTACAGAGGTCTATCTAGCAGGTGGGGTAGTCTGAACTAAAGGCTTCCGTGTCCTCTACAGCTACTGATCTTCTCGGTCTCCTTCCTGGCTTGGTTGGGTCGTGCAACCAAAAAAAGCAAATAAATACGGTAATTTAAGATCCTATAAGAAAGTTATATTACTCGCCTAATAATGTGAACTAACTCTGTGCCTGCCTAATTTGGGGCTGCGCTTAAGACATATTAAGGCACCAGGTAAGGTTTATCTGTGTCAAATTTTTGAAAACGTACTTAAAAGCGATTGAAGAGCTATAATACTCATCATTGTAATGGGTCGAGGCATAATCTATATTATCAAAATTGATTTCTAATTAGGCAAGTTGATTCCTGATAGCATTTAAGGTAATTTCTCCAATCCAATATATCCCATCCAGATTGGTCTGGTCGAACCACTTCGTTCCTCGTCCGCTCCGCTCAATAATTAAATAAAGCAAGAAGCGGCAAGAGATAGACCGGTCGTGCCATCAAGCAATTGGAGAAGCAAAGTCAATTCTTCCCTCTCCCGGTTGAATAAACCATGCAACCATTTAATGCCTCAAGCAATATATAATAAAACCATGCCGAGTTCATCTGTCTGTATGGCCAAAACCCTTCTGAGAGGCGTGTTTTTATAAGTAAATCCGTCGTTGGCACGGGTCATAGGCATAACCCCCGCCGAGATTTGGAACTGTTGGCTTTAGCAAACTTTATAAATGATAGCCTTCTTCCTCCCATCCACCCAGCAGATGTAATTCCTCGCCTGAAGCAAGATCTAAAAGGCTATGCCCTGTAGTTGTGTTTCATGAATGGATTAACAACGTAAATAGATGTATGTTTTGCTATAATAAACCTGAATGTTCGGGGGGGCTAGGCATAATGCTCTACCAGGTTATCAAAGCAGCATTTGTATTATCCTTCTCCATCCATTCCCTAGGGATTTTCTATTTTTAATTAGTTAAACTAGGATCAAGGTGCTAAACAATGGCTAGTATGGGGAGGGTATCGGCAACTTACCATACATATTGGTGTTTTGAAATCTGTGCCCCTATGATAAGCGCTGAAGCTTAGGCCTGTACACTTTAATAGACCTATGGTTATTCTCGGTGTAACATGAAGACAAGGAGATCACACCTACCTAGCCAACCCCCTAACATGGGAGGGATTTGCTATTCCAACAAGTGTGTACTTACTTAGGGAGGAGGATCATGGTGCTGCTACTCATCCGTCGTAAGGGGGAATGGTGGCGCAAGGATCTCAAAGGATCTCACCTCAAACGGAAAAGTTAAACCATTTAATTGTACTCCCCTCTCCCAATTATTAATGTTATATTTCTTCTATATATATTTCTAGATATAGAGAGAGAGAGATGGCACCTGAATCATAACTGTAATCCTCAATCCGATAGGGAGGGCTGGATATTAACAGAGACACCGACAGTATCAATATAATACATGCTTATTTCATCTATATACATTCTCATTATATAAAGGACCATATACATATACATGTTTACCTCAATGACCCTTTCCATGTTCATTTCATTACCTTACAGGTTCTCTTTTTTATCTTGAGTTATAATATTGCATATTATTAGATAGATGTTTATTATGACTTGAAGTTTATTATCAATCAAGGGTGGGGAAAAGATCTTAAAGGAAAGAAGATATTTTACGAAAGTATATATAAATATGAATTATCTAAGGAGTATGATTATGGTCATCCTCTTTATTATTATTTTGAATCCTCTATGCACTTGGATCCGGCGGAAAATGTTTTTCCTCGGATTTTTGGGATCCTGGGCTGGAATGGGTTGCTCGCTTTGGATACTCGGCTTGCCTCCCGGGTTCGGTTGGGCTGCTCAGTTGGTGGGCTACCTCGGCTGATTAAAGAAGCTACTCGGCTTGGATTTACGGTGCGGAACAATGGGAATCAAGATACGTTACTTACGATGCACCTGTGAAGGAAGGGTCATACACCAGTCATTGCCGATAGTTGATCATCGCCAAAAGGTAATTGCCAGGAGGTCGCCAATAGACAGTCATTGCAAGGAAGCGCCAGAGGGTCTTTGTTAATCAGCTGATAGCCAATCATTGTCAGTTTCTTAATCGGGAAGTAGGTCGCCCCAGAAGGTTATTCCAGAAGGGAATTGCTTAGAGAATAATTTACCCATCCATTGCCGACAGGAGAAGGACCACATCACCAATGGCTGAGAGAATCTATTACCCATACCCCCGGACGGGGCGAGGTTGACGACGACGGTATGAACCCGGTATAGTACGAGGCCGAATTAGTTAGTTAGTTAGTCACAGCCATAGGGTCTCCAATAGCCGGTATCATTTACAGGTGGTCGCCGATAGCCAGGAATCAGTGCCAAAAGTATCATCGCAAGGAGGCCAAAGCATAAAAAATCCTCATCCGCCCGGATTTTCTAGTAAATAAATAATAATATATATATATAACATACCCTTTCAGCTATGATTGCCCAGTCAATCATTCCCAGTAAGTACCAATTACCTATTGCCCAGAGACGCAAGTCAGTGCCTGGGTGGGGGGTTATTCGCTCCCAATTACCTAGTTGATCCAATTACCTTGTTACTTTCCATGGGTTGCCACGGGTTAACATGGATTGCCAGTCATCATAGTAAAGAGACACTGAGTGGTTGCCGATAGCCGGTGGTCCTTTACAGCTGGTCAGCCCATAGGAAATACTTTCCACCCAGTTGAACCCCAAACATACCCCACAGAGTAATTTGAGCCATGTTGGTTACTTGACTAGCATATACATTAGGCTATTCTTTCGCTAGACACTCTTTATTTTAAAATGGAATCCCTCTCCTTTTAGTCGAGCGACTCCGTCCCTGGGTTGGGCAATAAGTTTTGATTGTATTATTCCATATTTTCCGTTTAGCAACTTATACTTTTTATTGGGTCCGTGGCATTATACCTCATCGCGGGTACTAAATAGAATTTATTATTTATGAAATTAGTATTTTAAGGGCGTTTCTCTATAGCTGCTGGCGGGATGCATTCATCAGCTGAGCAGGGATACTCCACTGGGGGGGGCTGGTGGCTGCTGCGCTATTCAACTAGGATCGATCACAGTAGGTACCGCGATTGGAGGGTTGCCAATACCTTATAAAACCTCATTACCCAACCCACCGGACCAGGAGGTTCCACAGAGAGAAGGTCTTATCACAACAGGGGGGGATAATACTCAATGGAATCAATGGGCCCAATGGGAATAATTAATGGTAATAATCCAATGGGATAGGCTAATCCTATAGTGATCCAATGGGAGGAATCAGCAAGGGGAATAATAATCCAATGCAAATAATCCAGGAATAAGCCAGGGGAACTCTAATCCGCTATAATCTGCTGCATGCATAGAAGTGAAGTCTACATGAATATATATATATATATCTATATATATATATTATTTCATCATTTTACCCCATCCCGACAGAGTGAGTTAGGTGACGGATGATTGTAATCTGATGCTGATGCTCTGATGCTGATGCTGCACATATGTTGCATATCTACTTCCACTTTGCCATTGTCATTTGTCATCTATGGCAAGGCCGAGTGAAAAGAGGGTCAACCTTTGTTCTGTCAGTTGAAGTCAAGTTGTTCAACAAGAGAAAATACCCATTGTATGGGATTAGTTGACAAGTGATCAGAGCAACTAGTCTTAAGCATGCACATTGTATATATTTAACATATAAGGAAAACTTATCATCATTACTCGCATCTCTATGTTTACTTTTTTCATTTAAAGAGGTAGGTGATTATCCCCCTTTTAGCACCCCCTAAATAAACCACTATTTTTTTTAATCCATGTTTGTTATGTTGGTTGGGACAGATTGAAAAACCTTCTCTATATCGGCGTTTTTCCCTTGTCACAACCTCATTTTAGGGGTTCGAGGCATTACCAATCGGGGCACAGAAATGGATTTTATATTTACTGAACTATACCCTTTCTGCTGATAGGTTACCTATGATTAGGTGGTGATTCAATATATCCAGGTAGGTTTAGATGCCGAAAATCAATACGAGAGTCGACCAGGTAGTGATCACTCAATGAAATATACCTTTTACTATGTTTTTATATGAGAGCTGAGCATAGCCAAGAGCTGATCCAGATAGGTTTAGATGCCGCTACTCAATGACAGGTGCTGATTCTATGACAGTTAGTTAGAAGGTCTACTAAATGCATGAAGTGTCGGTCGTGCATGAATGATATGCTCCTGTCAGTGCAGCATTAAGCTCTTGTCGGTCAGCTATAAGTTCTAGAGTGCAGGAAGCTCATCGATGCATGAAGAAGCTCTGCTCGGTAAGCTAGTCAGTGCTTGTCAGTCAGCTTGTTCAGTATCCATTGCTTTCATTTATACGCCGTGCAGCATGATAAAGCTCTGGTCAGGGCATGAATGGAAGCTCTAGTCAGAATCTCTAGACTCATGGAAACACCTATACTCTGTGCGTAAACCTATACCATCAATACATATCTCTATAATACGATACTCACATATCCGCATTTCACTTTGCCATTTTCATTTGTCATCTGAATATGCAATCTGATGTTGAACAACTCTATCTAGTAGTTCTTTATCTATGGACTAAACACTTGTTTAACTCTAAGGCAAGTTACCTTAGGGCATGTCATTGGGCTCTATTCCCCTAGGCTGCCTCCGCTGATACAATGAGAAAGGATACTCCGCTAATTGGGAATAATTCAGAATAATTGGGAATAATGCATGGGAGCTCCAATCCGCCTGTCTTGATTGGCGGTAACTTTCATTATATAATAGATTATGCATCCCTAGTGTGTGTACCATCATATTTGTCGTAATGCACGAAGAACTATTAACTGCACATAACCACCATATGAACAGCACTCCCTCCCGTCCGGGGGTTCTCTCTTTCGGGTTTGGATGGAACGAGGGACTTATTCTCGTGGTCTGTTGTTAACTTTGAAGGTTCAATTCCATCCTATTGGAACAAGGGGAATAATCCAAATATGATATTGCATTTATACGTTGACCTTTTCCATTTTAACAAGAAATAAATAATCCAATATATGAATTGCATATATACGTTTATGTAGTCCCCAGTGTTAGGTGCACCAATTACCCTATTACCCTAACAACTTGCATATCTACGTGTCGCATATCTACTTTCACTTTGCCATTGTAAATGAACTTAATATGCAATAATCTTAGGGCGGAAACATACTAGTTGTAGTTAGGGCTAGTAGTACTACTTGGAAGCTGCTAATAGTATCTATATTGGCCTTACTATAAAGCAGCTCTAGCAGAGATGGAAGCTAATAGTCTTGACTATATATGGCGATAGTACTAATTAACTATACAGCTACTAATTAGAACTACAGAGTTTAACTACAGCAATAACAACTATTATAGTGAGAAAGAGAATAAGGCACTAAGAATAGTTATAGACTAATAGCATTTACACAAATAATACATAGATCTATAGTACTAATTAGGTTCATAAGGCAGACATAAGAGTGGAACTACACATATAGTTCTATACAGAGGAAGTTGTTAATAAGGCATAAAGAAGAGTATTTATCTCTTAGCATATAGTTATATACAATTAACTTATAGTGTCTATTTCTTTTATGAAAAATAAATACATTTATTTTCTTGCAAGAATCAATTTGGTTTGGAATACGGCACAACTATTTGGACTACTGACTGCAACTAACTAGTGGGGCTACATAGACTTAAACTAGTTTGACTACTATGCATGGATTTCATATTTTTTATAAAATATCAATGTTAGCACATATTTACGTTATTTGAATTAATAGGATACTCTACTAACTAAAGCTGAGCGTAAGTGGCCCACTATTATGCCCTCAGCAGCTACAGCGAGTAAGCTTCTTGTTGTCTCCTTTGCTTACAAAGAGTACAATCTATGTATTCTAATGTGTCCCAGTAACGTAAGTAAGGTACTTGCCATAGTCTCCATTCTTTGAAAAAGAGTCCCGTGAAAGCCTTAAAAAGTAAATAGAAAAAAAAATAGTAGTTTTCAATCTCTTTAGTAAAACTATTTATCCTTCTCTGTTCAGAAGCTGTATAACGACTAGCTCTACTCTCTGTGCTTAGCGTGCTCAAATGACTGGACTCTATCTAGGTGCTCTCATTCCTAGTAGTTCAATAAGAGCTCTAGCGAAGAGGTACTAATTTCCCTAAGGTAACTAGCTTTAAGTAATAGCTTTTAAGTCTCCATTATTTTAAAAATAAAGAAAGAGGTACTTCTGCAAAAGCGAAGAAGTCCCATCCCCTGAGCTACCAGCGAAGAAGCTTTCCCTCTGGACATTAGTAGAGTGAAAGCCCTCTAGTTAAGGCCTAGTCCATTGCATTATTAAGAGTCTGGACTCTTAGCCTTTTAAGTCTCCATTCTTGTAAAAAGAGATGGTTAAAGCCCTAAAAAAGACTAGCCATATGGACTTTTCCATAAGGTATTAAGCCATACTACTAGCACTATAGACACTAGCCTGTAGTCCGCATGCATGCACTAAAAAAAAACTCTGACAGTTTCAATATAGATATAGGATACTTCGATGATATCGAATATCTACTCCTATTCATTATTTGAATTCTAATAGAGATAACGCCTATTTTCAATATATTATAATCACATATCTACGTTGAACCTTTCCTTTGTAACAAGATTAGTTTAAATATATTATACGGGCATATATAATTTAACTTCGCCAAAGACTAAAGCTTGTTTCTACTAAAGGCTTCTTGCCATGGAGCAGCTGCAGTCTCTAGGGCTTTAACTACTATAGGCTTCTCTATGGCTTTTCTATTAAGGCTAGAACTCCTCTCTAGAACTCATATTGTACTTACTGCTTAAGACGGAAGCTCTTACCTAAGGCTAGTTTCCTCGGCAAGGACTCCTGGCTGGTACTACCTCCTACTATGATAATAAATATCTACTACTTGTTTACTATTTAGAGCACTGCGATAACATACCCCAACTTAGAGAGGATACTCCGCTAATTGAGAATAATCCAATGGGAGTAATAAGCAATGCGATACTCCTATGGGAGGAAAATCAGCAAAATAAGCAATGGAATAATCCAGTGGGAATAATCCATGAGAGCTCCAAATGAAAACTTATTCTAATTTAATATAGGCCATTTCCAGAAGTTTCTCTAATAGGGATGCCCTTGCGCTCAGGCCCACTTCCATTGCCGAGAGGAAGGAAAAATAGGAACCCATATCAACCTGAAGGCAGACATTCATTAGAGCCATGTTGGTTACTTAACTAGCATATACAGGAGGCTATGTTTTATCGCCAGACAATCTTTATTTTTAAGGAGGAGCACAACGGGCAACATCGGCAGAGATGGGCGTAACAGAAGGACGAAATCAAAGCTTGAACCTTATTGCCGGCCTAGAACACCTTACTGATCGATACGAAACACAAAATATATTATAGGTAGTTATTAGTGTATGTGGACTACACTACAGCTACTCTACAGACTACAGCTAAGAGATGAATCTTCAGTGTGAGGTGCACCAACCTTACAACTTCTCCATGCATTATACCTGGTGCAACAAACAATCTAAAGTTTAGTTGGATCAATAACAGGATTTTCAAAAAATCTCCCTTGACTACTAAGAGTCCTCCCTCCGGGTCCTCGATCTCCTAGCGACTACTTTTGACGAGTGGATCAATCACCCCGACGATAGGAGGGTGAGCACCGAATGGGTCCTTCTCCATTTAACGTTTGGCCTTATAAAAAAACCTAATCAAATTTATGATGATAAGTCTCTCCCTTGCCAACAGACTCAATAGAGATAAATAAGTGTAGTAGTCTTCCATTTCCCTACACGAAATACACTTAGATCAGCAATGGGAATAGAGGGTATTATCTCAATTATAGATGTAATTATTTTACATATTTCCACACACGATAGAAATAGAATAAGATTTATTCCCTGTAGTGTAAGGAACTACTAGTTGTTTCTGTAAGCTATACTAATTACCTTGATTAGTACAACTACTACTTGCCTTTCCTTTAGTCCAACTACTAGCTTTAGAGTAACCATGGCAGCTTTATTAAGAGACTACCTTAGTTCATGCATTAAGTTCCATGTACACTGTACTTTCTTCTTTACCCACCATAGATATATTTTATTTATCAATAAGACTAAGACATTGATACATGTTTGTAACGAACATATGGATCCACCAAAAACAGTATGATATGATGATATGAAGTGAATTGAAATACAGATGTGTGGAGTTTCTTATTTACGAAAATGGCATTTCAGGGAAGTGCAGCCGCTTGTCCTTCCGAGGGCAAGGAAATCTATCTCAACAGCCAAAGCATAAGAGATCATATGGCACTGAAGCTTAATCCGCCAATGCACCGAGAGATGGTTGTATTTCTTTCCTTAGCCTGATCGAGTGTGATCCTCCCCCTGATATCCGATTCGCTATTTATTATCTCGGCCAAACTGATGTGATGCTGAGGGCGTATACTGCCTGGCCTTTCTTCTCTCTCTAAACAGCCAAGCAAGTGGTATATCTCTCAACAGCAAACACTGATGCTGAGATCATAAACTGACCTTCAATCCAATTAAGTCTGGCTTTGTAAATCGCTCATCAATAAAGAAATTCTGTGTCATCTAGCTGGTTCTTACTGGCTTTCTCAATCCGTTCATATCATCTGGCTGGCTTTATTGATCACTGGCTCATCAATCAATTCTTCGATTGCGTAATTACGTATATAATAAAGCGTAATGAAATATATAAAGTATGACCAACGGATATGGCTAAAGTCGGGGTGAACGCTTAGTGTCTAAGTTAGCGAAAACACCGCCCAAAGCACCCCTACGGCGGGTCGGTCACCGGTGCAAGTAGACTACTAGGGCTACGAAGCGTGAAACCTTCGACTCACCCATACTGAATCTAGCATAATTACTAGTTTTATTACATATATAAAGAATGACTGGAAGAACTGCCAAAGAAGCAAGCATTCGAAAGGTTTGGAACTGCATAGCTAAGCTATATAAGAAATTACGATGCTAATGATATTTTTTAGTGAAATAGAATCTGTACGTTTTATGCTCAAAATGGACCTTCATTTTTTATTTATAATAAATAGTCCTCTATCTGAATAAAATGTTCCGTGTCGAAGGTGCTTTTTCTGATTCATCCATTGCCATTCCGAGAAGATTCCGTAACCCATGTCCTTGGAGAACCCAGGATTCCACCTACTTTCCGTGAAGAAAGGACCTTTGTGAAGAGAGATGATCCCAGGCGTGCCTTTCTGTGAAGGATTAGCTTTTCCTGCCTGCAATTTCATCGATTTCTAGCTAGCGATTTGAGAGGAAGGCTCGTAGAGGGGCCTTTCATTAAATAAGAGAAGAGCAGTATTATCGAAGGCTGGACCGGGGCTCTCCTTACTGGTCTATCCGGAACGAAGTCCTTTAGGGCGAGGCAGGGCCAAGTTCCAGGTTATAAAGGGGTAAACCCTGGAGCAATGAAGTCCTGGCAATCAATCAGGTGTCAATCAATAAGGTAAGATCCTGTCAAATCTAAGTAAGGTAGGTAGAGCATTGGAAGGTAGGCCCTGAAAGGCTTCCCGGATCTAGGGCAAATGATGATGGATGAGGTGGATGGATGGGATGGATGTCATCGCTGGCTTGGGATGGCTGGCGTCTTTGGTCGCGCTGGTCCTGCGAGGACTGGTAAATGAACTGCTTCGCACCTCGCTTCCAAGTGAACGACGGGAAAATAACCAAACACAACGCTCGGATCTTTCACCGGCCCCAACCAAAGAGTAAAACCTTACTTATAGTACTGCTGAACAAATGCAGCAGTGGTGCTCAATACTCTACCCGTCTTAACCCTCTCTATTTCTCTATCTCTATTCGTTCTCAGCTCTGCGCTAAAGAATCCTCTTTAAAAAGAGCATCAAACATTTAAAGCTTCGTCGTAGCATATCGCATTTCGGGTCTATAGGACTTCTTTTATTCTCAGCTCTCGAACCTCTGCCTCGGAATATATACTAGGTGCTCGGACATTCATTTTTGTTCCGGATCCATCCATAGATCGAGTGAGGATGAAGCTCCGTGGACCGCTCTAAGGGCTCTATAGGTGGTATAACGCCCAAAACAGGGAACCGGTAATTACAATCTCGCATCAGATGGCCCATCCAGGATGAAGGAAGATTGAGTATCCATCAATTATCATATGACATTGACTTGGTTTGGATACGGTTTTTTGCTTCACATGGCAGGCAGAAAGGGCCTGGTCTTCGCTCCCGGTAAGAGCCTTTAGGGTGGGGGTACTCACTGGATAGGAACAACAGGGATATTCTAGCAGAATAGTAGTAATAGTGCATAGTAATCATAGTAGGGATAGACATTTCATGTATCGAAAGGACCTACAACTTTTCATATGGTTAGGAATCGCGAGATCGCTCGACTAAAGAGAGAGGAACGAAGTTTTCGTAGGGGAGAAATAATTTTGTAGGGGAATAAAACGAGAAGAGCAATAACTTTATACCTCCTAAGGAGAAGACATAACTCCATGCCTGCAAGAACAAGTCTTGTGAATTGCGTGGATAACTCCTTTCACAGGGGTTGAGCCCGCGTGCCGGTGTGACGCCGAAGGTATGAAACCACGCCAGCAAGCGAAGCGATAAGTCAACGTAGGTAGGAAGGGGAAGGGTTTCGGCTGTCAAATATTTGCTGTCCCTTTCTTTCCTGGGTATGCTGCTTACGGCTATCCCGATAGGCCAGGTTAGCGCTATCAAAATGACCATCTTTATAGGCCACGTTCGTAGTGGGGGAAGAGGAGAATCTACCATTGACAAGGCCATCTTTGCATTCTCCAATTTACCAGTTTTACAAGCGTTTTCACTTGAACAATTGACGCGGGTCGGTACCAAGGCAATTTCCAATAAGCCACCCACTCCACTCGGTCCCCTGATCAATGTTGATCCTAGTGCGTGCGAGAAAGGCAAAAAGTAATGGGATGGGCACTTTTCACTTTACTATTCACTTTACTATTTACCCACCTTAAGCCTCTTGGATGGAGGACAACCCTCAAGCTAAAGCCCTCAGTGAGGAATAGGAAAGCCAGACGATCTTGGAAGGAAGGGTTCTACCTTAAATGCTTTTCTTAATCAATTTGGCTTAAGAAAACAGAGAGTTTGAGACCCCGGTGGAAGATGATGCCTCGGAACCCATTAACACGAGGTTTCGATTTATTAAACACGCATCTTTGAAGGTTTATTGGATTGACGGACCGCCATGGCTTTATTGGAAGGAACAACCATGCAGGAAATCCGCTATTCGGCTCAAGAAAAATGCGATTTATCGAACCCAGTGGAGATTATGTCTCCAACCCTCGACAAACAAAGGGTTCCTTTAGAAAAACATGCATTTTACAAGGTTTTTAGGATTTCCAGACCAACTCCCCATAGCTTCTGAATCAAATGGGATTAGTTATATTTGTATCCGACCCTCATCTTTCATTTATGATTCTGACTTCGCTACTCGCCTTATCTTTATTTTTCTCTTCGACTCTTCGATCCTCCACTTTACTGTTTCTCTCTTCGCTGCGCCCCTCCACCTCATCTTCTGTTTCTTCTTCTTGGGCTACCTCACCTTTCGTGGAATATGCAACGGGGACCATTCTTGATAACTTTCTTATTGCTAGCATTTTGACTCACCCCCACACGATACGTAAGACCCTTACAGTGCCACAAGGATGGGATGGATGGTGAAATCCTGAATGTAAATACCCTAGCTGGGGGTCTGTAAGTAAGCAGTACTCCACATATTCCACCGGACAGCTACCCATCGTTGGATCGTGCGTGGCAACTGCCCTATGTATTCACTTAACTACTGCCTTAACTTTAGATATTTCATGGGGGTACACACTTAGAACATTTGTATTACCTTTTGTTGGGAGGATTACGTTAGTTTTACTTACTTTTACTAACTCACCACCTGGCGTACACGTACGTATTAACTAACCTTCCTTTATAGACCACCGGCTCCATTAATTACCTCAACTTAGAGCTTTGTTGGACTGGACGGACTTGCTTGGGTGGGCAGAACATTGCTATTTACTTGATCAGCCTACACAATGACAGGAAGTGGGTGTGACACAGGAAACACCGTAGGATAATTGGAACTGCCTTACTTAGGAACTACTGCCTTAACTTATTAGATTCAATGGGGGTAAGCACTATGACCAGTTGTATTACCTTTTTACAGAAGGAGGAATTTAGGCTTTACCTACTGCTACCAACTCACGGGCGTACGTATTAACGAACCTTTACTGGCTCCATTAACTTACCTCTCAGCATTGCACAGGCGTTCAATAACACTTGCTTACATATTCTTACTTGTGGTATGGCATTTAGACCTTGAGTATTTACCCTATGCCTACTGGAGTACTCTCAGTTTGACCTACAGCAACCCACCCAGTCTTGGATCGTTGGATCATTTTCACTGCTTGGATTTAGGAAATACTGCTTTACTTATTACTTGACTTACTTACCGGGTTCAAATGATAGGGTTGGGATAACCGTAACAAATTACCTACACGAATGAAACGTAGATCTATAGTGCCCCCCCTCGGAGAGATACAAAACAATCCCTTATAGCTTCCTTATCTTAAGCTTTATGGCCCAAATAAAATAGATGTATCTCTATATATCGCTAGATCAATGTATATCTAGATATCTATATGGATATAGATGTACATATCTATCTATCGTTGTCCGAAGACGCTAAGGAAGGAGTGATGGTTCTAAAGAAAGCCAATAAGAAGAAGGGTAGAAGATACGGGGCATAATCAAAAGGTTATTCATAAATCAGATCCCTGAACAACAAAAAAGGGTAAGGGTCTGTCTGCATTCAAGCTTGTCCCACAACAGGAAGGGTATGTATGTAAGTCCTCTCCAAACATTCGATGGCAAGTATCCAACTTCCAGGGTACGGGTATTTCTGTCCTATCCAAACATGAGGGTGGGCCTGTCCTCTCCGAACATTCAAAAATTTGACAGCTAGGATCAAACAGTCTGGGGACGGGTCTGGATGACCTCAACCTTGTCGGAACTTTAATTCGATCTTGTAACAAGAAGATCTAACATATATATATATATATAAGATCATCGCCAAGGTTCTTCGGTTCAAAAGAATAAAAAAAAGTAAATTTTAGAGGTTGATCCATAAAACCAAAGGTGCGTAGTGATTCAATTCATTCGCTTTTAATCCTTCCTTCGTATCCCGAATCCCACAGGTATATTCCTATGGCTTAATCGATCTAAATTTGGTAGCAGTCAATCAATCATTCGCTCGTATCCCGAAGCCTGTAAGAATAAGCTATATTCGTGTTGCTTTCTCGATCCAATCCATCCCATATGAAACTCAAGGCGAGGTGGGGGCGGGACCTGAACTGAATCTCTATATCCCGGCCAGTGAACTGACATAAACCTAGCTTCCTGCGTTCACTGTGCTGATCTCCCTTCCCTAGTGGGGAAGGCACTTTGGATAGTGGGGTTGCTTCTTCATTGAAGGGTAGGAGTAGGCGTACAGTCAAAGAGTTAGGCGTGGCCAAGGGAAGAAATAACTACTGAGCGTGTGTGTTTCTTACCGTAAACCCAGGATCCTTCATATGCCTAAGGTCCATGGCGGTAGAAACCCGAAATTGATAAGGATAGAGATAGATTCCTTCCTTCACACACCAAAGAAAGGGCTGGCTATCCATGTCCACAATCAGTATCTCCGCTGCTTGCTTCTTCACTGAAGGGCCTGCCGCTCTTAACAGTTAGTTAAGATGTGACAGAGATACTTCGTTCGTTATGGTGCGTACTTCGAAGGTGGGCGACTCTCTTACAGAAGAGCTGGCTGTTAGGCACCTTTACGGGGCGGTACCTTTATTAACGGCTGCGGCGGGAACAGGCAGGAAAGGCACTCTCCTATTGCCTATATATTCTCTTATTAATATGATGCCGAGTCTCGGATCATAAATCAATATGGCCGCGTGAATACAATCATTGATTGAGGGATGGGATGATTGAGGTTAAACCGGATGGGTGGGATGGATATAGAGAGAGAATAACGTGAACCTGGTCCATTAAGATGGGAATTGAAGAAAGAGAGGTGGGCGTTGCGAATGCTTAAGTGGTCCAAGAATATGGGGGGGGAAATTAGCGAGTGATCACCTGACGTATATAATGCTTAATTGAATGATAAATCATCTGGATTACTGATACAGATACAGCGACTACTACTACTACTACGGCTACGGCTTTTCCTTCCTGCCTTTAGCTTTTTGGGTGAGAACGTGCGGTACGATGGAGTATGACAAGTTGATGTTTTCATAAAGAAATCGAATGGTTCCCACAAATTGGGATTCGGACCGTAGGAGAATCTAATTGTATCCGGAGAAAAAAAAACAGTGGGCTACAAGAAAGTGAGAAGAGAGGCGCACAGACCATTGATTGTATCAGTCTATTCTTGAATTTGGTTGGAATGGAAAGAAGTTGAAACCCTAACAGAAATGCGCTTTCGCATTCATTCAATTTGGTTAGAAGCTGGAGGACAGGGCCTGAGAAATCAACAAACACGCATGGTTGAGTAGTCGGGGCAACTTCGTCACTTTCGTGTACCCATCGGACAAAGCCCTTTCGGGGGTTCCTTAGGGACCGATTCACTCCGCGTAGATTGACTGAACGCAGAAACCCTGGAACTGGCAGGCGATCGTGTTTTTCAGGGGA
>Ga0233342_1000105_pt1 | contig 26205 bp, 17 predicted proteins | sample GEONDECOMP273_FD_180706 | JGI IMG/M metagenome (GOLD analysis project Ga0233342, IMG submission 180706) | Leaf litter microbial communities from Shasta-Trinity National Forest, California, United States - GEON-DECOMP-273 | ecosystem: Environmental > Terrestrial > Plant litter > Unclassified...
CGTTCTTGCATCATGGGTTGGACCCTCGCGCCAAGCTTATTCGTAGGTCGGGCGGTGGTTTCTTTGGCCAAGCCTTCTGTCGACCAGCTCTTGGGTTATTTCGTAAAGCCCGCAAAGCGAGCAAGCATAAAGGAGAACAACCTCAAAGCAAAAGTGTCTATTCCACTAATAATGTGTATAAGCTATAGACCAAGGTCCTAAGAAATTATATCTCCCAGCGGCGGGCGAAGAATAATCCTATCCCATTAACTTCCACTGTGCTTCGGCTCTGTATGCAACAGAGTTCCAACTCTGGCTCAAAGATATGGTATCTCTGGCAGCAGAGAATAGAGATATCATGCAAAGTAGAACTGACGCACAAAGCTAAGTCAGAGATAGGAAAGATAGATATGAACAGACACGGGAACGACGGGAACAACGGGAAACAAGCACCACGGTTCTGGTTCACCAAGATCACAAAGCGTGCAAGGTGAAGAGCATACACCATATGCGATGGAAAGCCAATAAAGATAAAGCCCGGGCTGGCTCTGATACCAAGGTTCAAGGATCGTTCTGCAGATTTCACCAGCAATTCTATGCAACAAATAAAACACACAAATATATAGACAGATATAACACACAGAAACTCATGAACTGAGATTTTTGGTTTACCTTAAGTTACAGTGCATATGACAGCTTACAGACATAACCAGAAGGACACGGAGCTCAGACAGCAGGAGGTAGCTCAGGAATACTTTACTATTCCAAATACAACCTTAATGTATGTAACACAAGGCTTGGTGACCAAGTGCTTATGCAGACCTGGCGGACTCTAAGACTCAGACTCTCCTAACTATCAATCCCAGTTTCAGGGGGCCAATAGTCCTTCCTGGGGTTGGGTTCCCTAGGGCGTGAGCAACAACTAGAATCGATTCGAGCAACCAACGTCTCTCATCAATTAAAACACATACTTTGTAGCAAGGTCTAAAAGGAGTTTTTTATCAAATTATGGATGTAATGGTATAGCTAAAAGGCAGGTATGTGTGACTCACTCAAAGTGTTGATCATTCGTCCCCGTAGCGTAACCGTACCGTGTTGGTTCAATGTGTCCTGTCTCATATCGTAGCAAATGGGATAACACCGTATCTCCCGTATCGTGTGATGGGGAACCAAATCCATCTCGTTCGTTGACAACATGGGGGAACTAAACCTATCTCGTTCCATGGTTATATGGGTTCCCTAAACATCTTTCCGTATCGTGCTGATGAGTGAAATGTTTGTGTGGAGTTTGGGATGCCTGCCAACAGCAGTAACGAAAAGTAAGCAATCCACATCAAAATCGACATCGAACTCAACATCGAAATCCACATTGAATCCATTTCCATAACGCGCTAGGCATACTGTAGTCTTGTGTTTTCATCTGTAAAGATTTGTATGTATCTTTGTGTGTGTATGCAGTATGTGTAGCTGTAGTGTAGCTTTACGTGTATCCATCTATGAGTACTCAACGTGTAACCTAACTCACCCGTACAATACCATGTTAGGTGTGACCTGTGTTGAAGGTGACTCATTCATCGTGGAGTTACTTTGCTTGTTTTCTGTTGGTAACGTGGGGTTTCCATATCCTTCCTCTTGTCCAGTGGTGATGTGGGTTTTTTATATAGCCGATGAAGCCCCCCCACCCAAATAAGTTATTTGGGCCACCCCTCTCAAATACATAACCTGTCTGCGCTACTCCCGGAAAGTATAAACAATAAAGCCCATATATTTTATTGCCTAACGCAATAGCCTATACTCTATTTCTAGCCACTACTTCCACGTTATCACATCATGGGTTGGACCCTTGCGCAAAGCTTCTCTTTGTAGGTCGGGATAAGATATCAACCCAGCTGGTAGCACTCTACTAGATCTGTTTCTCATTTGTTATTCCTGCATTCATATAGAACAACGGCAAGAGATTGATTGAACTATGCTTCGTTCGCTAAAGCTCAGAACGAACTGAACTGCTTAGCTCAGCTAAGAGAACAACAAGTTTAACATAAGTTATCAGTCTCATTTCAAATGGCACTACTAATAGTTAGCTTACGCTAAGCTCTTTTTTATTTATAAAAAATAATGGACACAACAAGAATAAGCGTTTTCGCGCTCTTATAATAAGTTCTTATTTCTTTCTTCTTTTTCAATAGCAAATTAAGTCTTTATTGGGTGGGGGTCTGGTTGAGCTTTTGCTCCTCGGTTTATATGTGATTCAACTCCCTATCTTCTCTATTATAGGACCATTTCGTGTGGGTGTGGCTAACCCACGCGATCCTATCTAGTACAAAACTTAACTGAATGTGGTTTTTAAGAGACATTCAGATAAGGAGGGCTTAACCAGTCAACAGAAGTATAGAGCTCACAGTCTGCCAAGCCCAGTCCGCATAAGGCACACGCCAAGTCTGCCCAGTCCACCTACTTTTATGACGCTAGAACTGAGCTACACCAGGGAGGGGGATAGAGGCAGTCACCAGAGGCCTAACCAAGTATAACAGAAGGAGGTGGTCAGACGGAAGAGGAGGGAGGGAGTGCATACACGGGTATACCTACAGCGCACGGTGAAACGAAAGGACAAAGAACCTACCCGCGGTTATTTATATCTTTTTTTTTATCATCCAGTAACTCTGTAAGCAAATAACGATCGAACGATGGTAGCTGCCCAACGGAAATCGAATGAAAATAAATCACGAAAGAATGAATCGAAGGGCCCTATCCTAAAAGAGCCGCTATCGTCGATTCCTTAATCCAACGTAGAGTAGAATGGATGGAATAATTAGGAATTCCTTAAGAAGAGCAAGCATAGAATTTAATTATTACTTACTTAACTTAGTATGCATCGAATAATTAGCCCTTTAGTTGTTTACTAGAGTTACCCACTCTCCTTGGGCAGTTGCCTTGCCTCCCTTCGTCTTATTATGGCTAGATTCTCCCCTAGTATAAGGCTTTATTATATTCTATTTTAGGGCTTACTCAGCTGATATTACTGCGGCTTATCCCATCTATCACTTATATTTTGATTAGGCTTATCCCTATTGCCTAATCTTCCTAAAAGCCTCTGTTCAACTATTGGATTGCCTAATAAATCACCTAAAAATACGCGCCTTTCATCCATTCTTTTTCGACCCGAACGGGAGCTCTCCTTATATCCGTGATATCCCCTCCTAACTTTGGGCTACTTATGGGGCATCGGGCCTTCTCAATGCCAGAAGGAAATAAAAGCCTTGTGTCCGTCCTGCAACGCCCCGACCCTGTTTCCATACCATACTTAGTGAGCCACGTGGACTTTGCAGGTTCCTTCTGACTTGCATGATTGGCTCATCTAGTGCATCTTCCCTGTGAGGTATTTTAAACACGTTGCATAGTTAATTCGTCAAGCCTGGGTTTATTTTGTCGAGCCTCAATCAACGACATCCTGCCCCTAGGTAAACTCAAAGAAAAGGCATTCTTATACTTTATTATAAAAAATCCATTTTACGATTCCTTGGACCCCATAAAAATGCGATCTTACTCAACAAATAATGGCGAATAAAGTGAAAGCCAATTGAACTGGACTACCCATACCCAATAGAGAGGGCTGTAAGTTATCTTCTTCCTATATCCTGTTGCCCGGGTGGGATTCTATTTCAAAATACCGGGTATTCTATTTCCAACTTCAGATTGATATGGGGTAACTTCTCTACTATCTAGTAGTGATAAGTAGTTCCATACACAGGGGCCAGAGCTTCACCCCCACCCATCTTAGCTAAACTTTCTTTTTGTTCTGCACCCTATCCCTCCTGGTTTGGAACCCTAAAACAAGAAGGTTTGAAAATATGGTGGTCCTCTCCCCAACACCAACTAACATGGATTCAACTGGGTGCATCTTTATGGAATGGGTGTTTCTTTTTCTCCCATTGAAATTGTCCAACCACACTTTGTGCCTGTTCCGACCGAACCTGAGGCCGTTGATAAAAAAAAATATATCGGTGGTAAGGGTTAAATAATATAGATTCATGTATATAGATCTGTATAGAGATTTAAGGCTTGAACTCGGCTTTCAATACATTTACTACTCTCTTTCTCTTTTTTAAAGAATGGAAACTATGGTAGTACCTTACTTACGTTACTGGGACACATTAGAATTCATAGATTGTTTTAGTAAGCCTATAGTAAAATAGTCTTTGTTAGAACGGAAGCTTATGAACTCATTGCAATGGGTCGAACTACACAGCGGAATTAACTACTGCTAATTAGAACTCAGATTGTGAACTACTCATTGCAACAAACAACTACACTGAGTTTCATAGTTTGATTAGTTATAATTGTTAATGTGAAGGCTTCGCCTTGATAGTGTGAGCTAAAGCTAATGTGGGCTATTGGTTCACACAGAAGGCATAACAGTAAACATGGATTCAATTACACGAATAAATTGACTACTCCTGGTATCAGCTGCATAAAATCTTGGATCAACTAGTGGCTATCGGCTATGATCGACTATGAGTGGAAATGACCTTCCGGCAATGATCAGCAAGTACTACCGACAAGTACTCCTGGCTCTATGTATTTACAATTACAACTGTCTCTCGGCAATTAACTTAAAGCTTTTGTACAAAAAGAAATGTTGAAACTTACTGTATGAGGGACTAAGCAAGTGTCCATGGAAATGAATCTACGGACTTCGGTGACCTCACTAACACGACTTCCTTCACTTCCGTCGCCACCGGGCCGCTCCTTTCCGGCCAGCATTTAAGAATTCAATAAGTATCCGTGCACCTACACACACACTTGGTATGGGGTATTATGGATTTAACATATATATATATTTAGCTATAGGAAGAAAGAGGTAGTAGAGGTTTTCAAAGGATGAGGGATGAGGATGAGGTTCCCAAGGCTGGAGGGATGGGGCTGGTTTTATCTACGTGGAGACTTGGCAGGTTCCTTAGCTGGACTTGGGGTGTACTTGTTGTATGTGAACTTTACAGGTTCCTTCCTTACGCATACCGGGTGGCCTTTATGGAGGTGCACTTGCATGTGACTTGTTGGACTGGGCGGGTGCCATATGTGTACTGGGCGTATTGTTTGCCTTACGCTGACTCGTCGACCTTCTCTATTTTATCGTCTGTTTACAAGCCGGGGAGCAGAAAAAGAATGAGGAACCTTTCGGGAACCAATCCACATTCCTTCTACCTATCCCATTATGCTATGTATTATGCTTTCAGTACCCATCCCATTCCGGTTTTATGTTCTTCCCCACCATTCGGCCTTCTATTACCAATCCGCTATTACGCTTTCTGGAAACATTCCTCAAGCCCCATCCGCTAGATAAATAAATATAATGCTCCTTCCCGGGTTATTTTATTCTCCTTACCGGGTTCTTATCCTTACTCGTAATGTTTACAGAGGTGTTTTCTGCCGAAGGTGTCTCGATGGAGAGAGAAGGTTATGATGTGTGTTGCTGGCCGGTATATGATGCTGCTTCCCGATATTTGTCAACAGAGCGTCCAGATGATGTTGTATGCGAAGGTGTGCTGCTTGCTGGTTTCCCACATTAAACATTACCCAATAATGATTACCCAATAACACATTACCTAGCCCCCCCCTTTCACTTTTCCCCTTGCACTTAACGGATCCCACGGGAACAATAATAGAGAGGTAGCGCAGTTATCCTAGTGTGTTATCCATTCTAGATACACCGTTACCAGTTCGACATGCACAGGAAGGAGGCGGTTCTAATTTCGTTACCTGTTATTGATAACACGTGCCCAGTTAGTGAGTCAGGTGAGTCAGTTAGGGGCATTCCCAAGAGCCCGTGACCAGGATGGAGTTCGACGTGACCTGTTATGAATCCCCCATCCCAGGAATGAGGTTATGGTGATCCCATGTGTGTTACCAGTTTGACGTGAACAGCAAGGAAGGAGTTATACGTTACCACACCACCTGTTGGATAAATATACCCCCAGGAGAGGTGGTAGGTTACGATTCACTTGTTTAGCCACAGTCCGATAGCCCCAGTCAGTTCCAAGCATTCCCCATAGCAGCAGCCGTACCTATACCCCTTTAACCTCAAACCTCCATCTATTCCTCGAACTCTAGTTATATCTCTAACGCTACAAAAATAAGGGAGGGAAATGTTATCCATTTATCGATTGATGCATTACTTATAGGGCACCTGTGATGGATCATACGCCTCATTTACAAACACCCTGCCTATGCCAGGACTCTTTTCCGCTACTCAATCAAGGGAGGTGTAGATGCCGGTAGGAAATCCTGGGAGGTTTAGATATAATATATGCTTACCCATGTCAAGTGGGAAATGCCACGTTCAATCACTCAATGCCAAGAGTAATAACTCGATGTAAGGTTTCGATCCACTTGATGCCAATCATAGCTGGGCTACTCAGCCTTCTTTTATGTGTCACCCAATTGTTAATTATCTGCTGCGAATGAGAGACTGTTTATCGGCGACCACCTCCTTCCTGTAAATGCCCTCTTGGCGCTTATATAGGGCATGTTAAATGAGGCTCTCCTATCTTACACCTATCCAGATGATGTTAATTTAAGTAACAAAAGGTGGCTCGGATAAGAGAAGTGCTCACGTAGCTTATCCAGATAAAGGTGGCATATCACTTCTTGAACAGAACCTATAGTAGTCCATGGGGGGGGCTCCAGGCAGGACTAAAATAATAATAAGCTTTTTTATTAAGGCTAAACCAAGGCAGCAATACTGGCTAAGTGCTTGGACTAGGGCTAGTACCTAAATGAGAAAGTGTCCATCAGCAATAGGGCTTACTAATACTACAGACTAGGGCTCTTGTCTCTTTAAGGCTTTCCACTCTTAGGCTGCTAGATAGTGAGATTTGTAGGCTATGTAGTACAAAGTCTTGTAGTTCTGTCTACATAGCTTAAGATATGGTCTTCACACGGATCAAAGTGCACTAATAAAAGTAGGTAAAATATCTTACTCTCTGAAGCTTCAATAGACTACTATTATATAGGCAACTCTAGGGCTTCTTGTCTAGTAGTAGTTCTGTCTATAAAGCTTAAAGAATCCACATGGACGAGACTCTCCACGGAAACAACTTATATAGATGTTGGGTCTACCATTCCCCCCTTGCCCTTACGATTAATAATATGAAATAATGACATTTGACAACGTTCACACTATTGTTGGCTAGGTATGGCCCAGCTAGGCTAGCTCGCTGGTGGATGGGCTGGGAGAATGGATATATCTCTTCTATATAAATGCTATCTTTACTACCTATGAATCTACTACTATAGTTACCTCTACTTACTATTGCTGGTCCATCAATGTGGATAATTAAGTCTTTTTATTTATTTTAAACACTTAGATACCTGCTCGCCGTGGAAGAACCGGTCCTCATCTTGTTGCAGAGCCATGTACTTGGGAAATCCTTCTGATGATTATGTTCGCCTTATTTATCTATCTTACTTATATAGTAAGTAGCCGCTCCCTATATATGTATAATGATGCAGTAGCACCATTCGTTTCATAGTGTTTGAGAATGAATGCATGTGAGGCGGGCATGCTCCCTGCGGCAACCGACTGGTAATGCAAAACTGGGTTTATTCATAATTATACCCAATGCTTTCTTTTCTTACTGGCCTTCTGGAACCAATCCTCTATTACGCTTTCTGTAACCTTTTCTGCCACACGGTCACTTCACAACCAGCTAGCAACGAACGTGATATCTCATTTTAGATCTCCGTACACCTTCGCAGCCAACACCTACTTATGGTCACTACCGGCCAGCAGCTTAATAAATCGACAAGCGAATAAGATTTTTTTCATCAATTGGCGCACCTCACACTGCTACATCCTCCGTCCGTAGTCCCACCCCGCTCTGTAGATGTTGGCAATCCAATCAATCAATATCTATCTCTCGAGGCAAGCATGGGATATGTATGGCTATTGGCCTTCTGGCTCTGACTGGCAATGACTGGTTGGCAATGACTGACTCTAGCCCTCCTGGTGGTATATCAGATATAGTGCCGTATAGGTGGACTGGACATACTGTAAGCTCTAAGCTCAGGCAGAAAAAAGAGAGAAACGGGTAGTATAAATACTTTTTTTACCGTCCCTCTTGCACCGACGAAAATACAAATGATCCAATAGATGAGAGAAGAAGTAGAGAAAGGGCCATGAGCAACGTTGTAACTGGCATAATTTTATTTCCAGGATAGCCCTAGCATTATTTCCAGCCTCAGTTATACATTCACGGATAATACAGCATCATTGGGAAACAGTTATTCGTAAACGGGCATGGGCGGGCATTCAATTGGCATAATTCCCGGAGCATAACTAGCAGCAGTCCCAGCCTAATTCCCAGCATCATCATTTGAACCGGCAGCATTGCCCTCGGACTCGGCAGTATTATTTCCAGCAGCACAAGGATTAATATCAGTACGAGCATATGCTTTTTCGGATTCACTTGAACCGACCTTTTAGTCCCCAACCTGGTAGGTTCCTTAGGAGCCCAGAATACATAATGCCATTACTTTACAGGCTGATCGGGGTTTACTACATAGACTTATTCATTTTATTTTTTCATTTTGTTATTACATATACAATATGAAGCACGACCCACCCAGGAGAAGAAGTGCTTTCTTAATCCGCGAACTTCCACTGAGTCACTTTTATTTAATGGTCACGCCCAAGACTCTTTGTTGCCTACCTTTACTTATATGTTATTTAACTGGGCACTATGACTATCAATACCGGTCTCAGCATAACCAGTAGAACCTGAATTCAAAGCAGAAGATTTGGATCATAACCAGCATCCCGAGCAGCACAAGCACAATTACCAGTATCATTTAAAGCAGCAGCCTAACCAGATTTATATTATCGTTCTAATTCCGAGCATTCCAAAAGTATCCCACAAGCTTCATTAGAACCAGCAGCACTAGCATAATTATTCCCAGCCTAAGTTCCCGTAGCAGTTTCCAGAGCATTTCCATAAGCTGTTGAAGGAGCGATATCCCCAGGATCAGTTGAACGAGCATCATTTCCAACAGCAGAACGACCAACACAAGCCAAAGCCTAACCAGTAGAAGCATAATTATTAGCAGCATTACAACCAGCGGCCCCATAAGCAGCGCCAGCTTAATAAGCACCAGTATCGTAATTTATAGCATAACCAGTTGAACCAACAACATCAATTGAAGGATTCTAAAGATCATTTTCATAAGCACCAGCCGAACCGGCGAAAGTAGTTCTAACACTTGTTTCAATGGAATTATTTCCATCAGTTGAAGGAGCAATCCAACCAACATAATTACCAGAAGCAAAAGGAAGCCCAGCAAAGGCAGCAAAAGCAGTATCAGAATCCCCGGCATCATCAGTTGAACGAACATCCCCAGCATAATAAGTTTAAGTAACATACAGAATGCCTAGTTTTTGTGAATGTAAACCCTCCCCCTACCCGAGTGAGTATATCGTAGGTTAGGCTTAGTGTGGTAGGCTAGGGTGGCTTATCTGGTTTCTGGTTATCCCCTCCCTGAGGTAGGTGAGGCTTGGTGGGCTTGGGCTTGTGTACAAGTCTACGACCGCAAAAATACGAGGTTTTGCATTATAAAAACCGCATTATATGAGTTTTTCAGTCTTTTCCGACCAAAGGTGTGCCTGCGCCCAACCTGGTAGGCCATCTATCAATCTATAAATCAATTGGTGCTCTTGTCGATCTGAGCGTCGTTAAGCCGCAGTCGGGTTTCAAATCTTTAAAGTAATAATCAAGTAAGTAAATCAATAGAGATTTCTCAGTTTGCGCAAGATCTAAAGCTCAGGAAACACTTCTCATAGCTGTACGGGGATTTTCCGATTGCAGCCTATTATGGGAATGTAGAGGATTATCCGATAGCTGTTTCTCCTTAAAAATACATTGAAATTCCCATATCTCTGACCGAATGGACCAAGTGAACGCAGGAGGAATAAGCCACGTTCGAACGAACTATCTCTCTAAAGGAGACGCCCATATTTGTTACTAAATCTCCCAGCTCCAATAGGGCAACCCCCTTTCTCTCTAAAGGAGACGCCCAGTAGTGTTAGTCAATTTCCCACCTTCATTGGGCCACGTTCAAACCTTTCTATCATCTGGAGACGCCCAGTTTCGTTAGTCAATTTGCCACCCTCATTGGGTCAGGTTCAACTCTTTTGATTGTATGGAGACGCCCAGCTTTGTTACTAAAATAACCTCTCCTTATCAGTCGAGCGTGCTTTTAAGTCATTTTGTCACCAGGAAAGAACCTTTTCAAAATCAGCGTAAGTAACACATCGTCATTGCATCCAGCCCAGTTAGTAACATGTCATTGTTCCTTCATACCATTAGTTTAGTGCATGCAGGTAGTAACATTCCGTTGTTTCGTACCGTTCAGTTTGTGAGGGGGTATGGGAAACCTCTATTTTTATATATTTATTGCGTGATGTTGCACTCGATCTGGTCTTTTGGTAAGGACTCTTTCCTCTTGCAAAAATAAATAAAAAATACTTAGGCTTTCTCTCATCGTCGTTTGGTGGGAACGGAATGGGATGGTATAGCTCACCTTTGGGTAGCACCTCTGGGTAGCACCTGTTCGTTCACTGCGCATAGCCCCGTTGAATAAATAACTCGTATTGGTAACCACCTCACATACACAAACACTTGGGGGTCATATTAGACGTATATAACAAGCATCTTCTGTTGAAACTCAGGATATCACAATATCAGCTAGTATTGGGTTCAGATGAGTTACATCAGAGATTATGACTGTTGATAGATGCCCGGATCCCCCTGCCATATAAGCAGTCTTACGGACAAGGGAGCAGAAGATAAAACGAGGTTAGGGACCACGAAGGCAAGCAAGCCCCCACCAGTAAAGAGCCAGGGGAGGGAGCCTATATTTTTCTTTTGGGCTTAACAATTTTTTTTCCTCAATTCATTCCTTCCCCTCCTTTGTCGGGAAAGAGCTACGCACGTGCATTATATTATTTTTCCAATTCGCTTTCGGTACACAGATGTACACTTCCCATTCAATCTGCACCAGCCCTAGTAAAAAGGGGGCGCCCCAACAGGCAACATCTGCCGAGAAGGGCAGTTACCTGGGCGAACGACAGCCAACAGATATATTTATTTCCAATAAGGGATGTGAGGGGAAATAAAATGGATTCTATTATATATACTCATATTTACCGCACCTAAAGGGAACCTAAATTGAATAGATTCACTTATATACCATCTTCAGCACTACCCTTAGGAGCAGGCACAATGTTTTGGTAGAACAGATCTTACAAAACATCCTCAGTGGTAGCATACATTCCCCACATTCTTCCACCCATGCAAAGTTGCCACGATAAAAATAATTTGAGTTCAAGTTGCCAACAGACGAGAGAGAGCCAAGTTACCAAACCCAAAAGGGAAAGACCATAATAATAGTAGTTAGTTCCTCCATACCCGAAAGAGATAATAAGTAGTTCCCCATGTATGTTATCAACCACGGGGAACTACAGACAAGAGATAAATCCCACATAAAAACTGGCCGAGAGGATAAGTCTATCATCATATGATACCCGTTTACACGCTGCCCCATTAAACAACAGACCCGAAAAGAGTTTCCCCATACCCAGAGCACCCAACATAACACAGGTCTGGAAACAACAGTTTGTCCAGAAAGATAAAACACCTGCTGTTCACCCTCCCAATACATCCATTGCGCAGATATCTCATTAAACTGACAGGTAACACTCAATAACAAACACTGTGAGTACATCGTGGACAACGCCTGCCTCTAAGCAAACGGCAAAATATAGCTTGGAAGGAAGCACGTAAGTAAGCGCGCCGGTGGTTATTCTTTCTTTGTTGGACCAGCCGGGTTCTTTTTTCCCAGCCTGCCAGCCAGTAATCCTCCAGGGCCCCGCTCAGCCTAAAAGCCATTGATCTCCCACCCAGCGACAAGTGTGAAACATATGGAAAATCAATTCTTCCTAGCTACCATGTAGCAATTTGGATTACATTGCTAGAATATGAATGGGGATGGCATGTTCCATTAACCTTCGTGGATCGGATCGGATGGATCGCCGGCTTTGAGCTAATCGGGATAATTATATTCTCCTAGATACTTGGCTTAAACGCCTCCTTTATATTCAAGCTGCCTCAACATTGCACAACCCTAGTAACCTATTATTTCAATTAATATCCTCCCGATTACGCGATCAACCTACCAATTTGAAGCATGCTCACCTGAAAACTAATCCATATTGCAATTACCCATTTAATATACTTTTGGGGCAATATGAAACGTTATCTCTTTAGATAAATGCCATAAGTCATTGGGTTACCTAGAGAGAAAATATAGGGACCCAGATAGGCATATCAATCTCGAAACTCCAAAAGCAAATATTTTCATAATATAAATAGACTTTTTAGGGCGTCCCAAGCTAGTGATTGGCGCTATTCAAATCATTTTATTACTGTCAGTCAGCATTTCAGGAAGTTTCCCTATGAGAGGCTGGCTGGATGGATTCATTCACTTGGCTAGAATACTTTACTGGTGAGCTCTGGGGTGGGATCGGATACCGAGCTTGGCTGAACTGGGCTTGAATACTTGGATACTCAACTTGGCTTGGTTAGTCGGACTGCGCGCTAATAGACCGCTTGCTTGGCTTAGCGGCTAATATCAACTGGGCTCCTGGGATTGGATACTAAGCTGCTTGCCTTTGTTACTCAGACTGGGCCACTCATCAGCTTTGCTACCGGGCTGCTGGGCTGGAGACAGTCATATACAGGCAGTCACATAGAGCACCTCACTAACATACCTGGTACGTAGAGCAACCACATAGCCGATCATAGAAAGCACTTATTGCCTGTTTTCATAGCCGAGATATGATAATCCATTGCCAGTTTTCATTGCCAATAGTCCGTGGTCATAGCTTATTTCCGGTTCTCTTTTACTGTTGTCATCGTCTTAAGGTCCTTGGCAATAGACGAGGGAGTCCCGGGAGTCCTTTTCAGTCAGAGCAGAAGGTCATTGTAGCTAGTAATTGTTTTTATAGCCAATTGGAGGTCGCTTGCCTTGGAGAATCTCATATATAATCTTGTTACTACCTATACCTTTAGGTAGGGACCTTATTTGAGCGGATCCACTAGCATATTAAGCAACGTTGGGAACATATTTTAGAAAACATTATCATTCACTATTCTTGTATAATAAAAATAAGCTTTAGGGGGTCCAAGGTATAATAAAATAAATTGATTTTTATAGTAGTAGTTTTCCTATCTAGTTGTAGTTGTCATCCTAGTTATTTTATTTCTAAAGATAACTCTCGCCCACTGGATGGATTTTTTCTCACTCCGGCATAATACAGAATAAATTGAACGGGGGTAGCGGTTCAATGTGTGGGAATGGCGACCGGTAGGTACAATGGTAGAGTTCAAATGTGAACTGCAAAAGAAGCACTTTTGATCGGATTTGTCCGGTTGCAGCATGAATTCCCCATAGGTTGTTGCGGTAAAGATTTATGATACACGTTCTTCCTAATGATGGTGAAATGGACGACACCAGTATGAGCTTATGCATCGCACCATAAAAGCAAATTCTATCTCTTCATCCTCTATCCTCTAACGCGTATGAAATCTTATTATGCGTGACACCCTTTAGGATTGAACTTGGATGATGATGACTTGAGTTCACTTCACTTAACTTAATGATGAACATGAGTTTACTTTTATTCACTTGATGATGAAGCTATTTCCTCAATCCACATTAGTTAGGCTATTAGATGATGATGATTAATATTGATAGGCTACAGGAATTTAATTAGTCATATTAGGGCAGTAATATTAGTTATCAAAGGAAGTAACAGCTCTTATAAGTCATAGTAATTAGTGAAAAAAGTGAGTGGCCAGTAATAAAATCATAGTATCAAATCATAGTAAGTAGGAGCTAGTAATCATAGGAAAGCTGCTTCCCTACCCAAAGAGACGAGCCTACCCTAGATTGAGGGTGCAAGCTCTCTCTAAAGAATAAATAGCTTAATCTTTACATCAAATATCTTCATTGGTCCTGGCCATTCCTTGTATTAATTGGTCTTCATGAGCTGCTTGAGCCCAACCTAGCATGAGGGTACAAGCTATATAATATCATCTTCTAGGTGGTCCCCATCCATCCCGCTGATAAGTTATAAGGTAGTGGAAGCCCCATCAAAGCTAGCATCCATTCATCATATATAAAGCTGCCCTCCGTCATATTGAATTTACCCTCCGTCATGAAAGAGACATTATAGTTGCGGATCCATTGCAACTCAACTGTGGCATTTTGAACCATTTCGGAAGATGGTGATCATGAGGAAAAATTTGATGATACACTGCCAATAAAGGTTCTAAATCCGGATCCTGATCATTGTCAAATTAGTTAGCCCGGTCCCGCTGCAGCAAGGGATGATCATCGGTGGTGGTGGCGAAGTCAGGGAATCGGTGTCCGGAATAACCCATTTGATCCCAGGAGCATGAACATTGGTACCGTTGTTGGCGAGCCCGTATGAACATTAGTACCGCGGCCCAGGGAGCCCATGTGATCCAGTGGTTGTTTTCACTTCTCTACTCGACGGTTAACTCAAAATGATAGTTATACAACAACACCCACATTATAAGTCTAGTATCAAAAAAAATATACTACTATTCCTACTTTGACTCTTTAGATATACTTTATATATAAGATATCCTAACTAATCACTCTAAGTAAAGGATACAGAAAGCCTTACTTACTTAGTGACTAATACTAAAGAGTGATCAGTTCCTCTTGTTCCTACATCAAGACATCATTAAGAATTAGAAAGCTACTTTTACTTCCTATTGTTTCTACCTACTCTCTAAAACTACAAATACCACTATTATTATTTCCTACTATCTATTTAGAAGTTCTACTTTCTTTCTGTATTGTTGAATTAATACATGTGTTGGTATGTCTTGTTATCGAACTATAGCTTTTCCTAATCTAAATCCTTTATTCTATCTTATACTAATCCTTAAGCAGCTGATCTAATAATAATAGATATAAGGCTGTTGTCTTTACTGACTCCTTTACTTTTGATAGCCTAAGAATCTCATCTTCATATTTTATGAAAAAGAATAAACATATAAGAGCCCGTAGGAAATCATATATCAGACTCTCTTAATTAAACTAAAGCATGAGCATGAGGTCTGGACTTGTCTATGAAAATGAGGAACGGAGTACTCGCCCGACCATTCAATTTATCTCTCTTTACATTTGATGGGCTGGTATTTGATGGGCTGGTATTTGATGGGCGATATTATGATTGATTATTCGAGCGGAGATCCCATACGATGCTAAAGCGTAATTACATATATTAAGTTATTGCGACAGTACGTGATCGAACCTGCTACCTGGTGAGATAGTGATAACCCGCCACACAAGGACGTTTGTCACTTGTGTCCCATACCCACGCTTCATGCCTTTAAACGATAAAGACCAACTCTAGTCTGTTTTTCCTCATTAAGAGCTTTTGGGAAAGTCTTAAACAAACTCTCTCAAAGCCCATCCTGATAACTTCAGACAACAGTTTGGAACCAGAATAGACTAAAAAGAGCACCTGAAGAGCACCTCACATTGAAAAAGAAATAACCATAAGGCTAACCTGCTTCTACCTATCAAGGGACATGCTATCAAGGGGCATAATAAAAAGATAGCATGGGAAAGAGTGACCCTATATACTATCTCGAGGGGGAATAAACCTTTCTACTGTAACCCTATATAAACATTGAACTCCCACTATTCTTTTTATTGCATAAAGTATGGCAAACTTTATTAAGTATAATAAATCATATTTCAAGAAAGTGCAATAGGCTACCAATAACCCTTTCTTCTTTCTTATTGGTTGGATTTTTCCTTTGGTCCTTAGGAAGGAGGTCTCGACTAAAAGGAGAGGAATATTCAAATATTTCCCACTTACTTATGCGCCTTGGTGGGGTAGTAGCTACTACCAAATCCAATCAGGCGGATAAGAAATCGGAGTACTTAGCGTCAGCAGCGGCAGCGAGATGGAAAGGTATAATATACCCCAGCTGCCTAGACAGAAGCATTTCTGGACGCAGCTTATTAAGAGATATATTTCAAATCTTATATCTCGGCGTCATAATCCATCCTTGGCATACCATACATATGTTTTTTTATTGGTAGGCAGCATCGGATGAGCAGATATTTATGGAATGGAAAGGAGTTGTCGAACATACATTGCTTTGGGGTTGCATTGCATATATTCATTCCTTAGAAAGATATGAAGGATTCAATAATATATATTATAAAGGAGCAAGGGCGTTTTTATACTAGGGCGTAGACCTGGGACATATTTTGTTTTACAACAGTACCGGCGAGTGCATTGATGCTTCGGTCTTCCTTCGAAGTCAGTCCGCATACAATACATAAATAATGGTATCACTGGCGCTAGATGCACGCACGGGAAAAAGAGGGATAAATGCGCTCTATATATATGGTGAAGTTCAAGTTCAATAATATGAATTGATAGTGGGTGGGGCAACAGCGGCAAAACGGGAGCAAGCGGTCGGAGCTGCGCCATCCATCGGGTCCGGGTACGGTTTCACCCAGCACTGAATTGACACGCTCTTTTAGCACCCACTCATTATCCGAATTATAACTTTAGCACCCATCTTTCAATTCAAATCTTAGCACTGCCCTTTACTTAACACTACGAAGTTACCACAGAATTCCAGGCTTGGCTTGTTTGGGGTTTATCCCTTAGTAAATAAAACACTCATGAGTCACTTGTCTTAGTACAACCGTCATAGTCGGGCTGGCCTTTACATAAAAAAGACATATCATTTCCATCCTTTTTTACAATCTAATCACGGATCACTGATACAATGATGGTACATTTACAAAAACTTTTGGCTTGTGGAAGCCATACATTTGGTATTCTTCTGAATCATAAGCATATTTACCCTCGGGTAAACATCGTGCAATCTTAGGGGTAACAACTGGCTCCACATGGGACGTGTGCTCTTCCTTGGAAAGCATGCCATAACTCCAGAATCTACAACCTGTCATCTGAACACATTATCACCAGAAGGCATTAGTTGCACCGTGATATATATATATATATTAAAACCTGCATCTAATGTAAGTTACACTAAAAGAAATAATAAATAATAATAAATGCATGAAACTAGAAAATGAAAGTAAAAACAATTAGAATATAATGCTTTTATGAATGCTGAAATTATATATATATTCTAATTTACCTGGATGCCCAGGGGACATAAGATGTTACCTTTGAAGAACAGCTTCAGGATTTGCCCGTTCACGGGCAGCGGTAGCTTCTCTCCGTCTAGGTGGCTTAGGTAGAAGGAATTTGGGCCAGCCATGCTCTCAATGATGTAGGGACCCAACCATAAACTGTAAAACTTACCGTGCTTACCTGGCTTTTTATTTATATTGTCCCGCATAAGTCCAAGGTCGCCTTTGTTGAATGACCTTAATCGGGCAGCATTTTTTCTCGTCCCAGCTTCCTTCTCCACTACTACCTCGACCACACTATCAGCACTAGAATTGGATATGAAATGGGCTGCAATGCCTCTCGAACAAGAGGGGGCGCTTAGCGAGGTACTCGTTCTTAAATAGGTGGGTCATCAACTCGCTTTCGAATGGGCTTTGCTACTGATGCTTTTGCTTTAACCTCCGAGACCTTCGCTGCTGCTCCCGGACCAGGATAGTTTATGGGAGTTTATGCACATCATAAGGAAGACACATAGAGCAATGACAGAACATATTTATACCATAAAATCTCGGAACATTTAGCAGTGGAGGACGTTCGCTGGAACACCGCACCTTCATGTTGGAACGTCCGGAAATCAAGGAGCACTAGCATATGCCAGAAAACGAAGGAAATGCCTTCACTAAACTTATATAAGTACATACTAATGTAAGAACAAAGATTCTTGGAACATCAGGGAATGTAGGAACACATAAAGTAAAAACACGTGCTAATCCCGGAACTACACAGATAGAGACACCGAAATATGTTGGAACACTAGGAGTGGGAGCAATAGCAGATGCCATAAATTAGCTTCTCAAAAAGCAGGCAAAAACTTAACATCAGAAGTAGGAACACTACAAAATGTCAGAACCAAGCTTCCGGGAACATACTTTCAGGTAACATCATTCTTTGTGGAGCGGACTTCCCTATAAACAAAACGTTTAAGCATTTGCCAGAGGGCAGGAGTTTGCGCGGGTTTGTTTCCCTGTCATTTTTGTATATTTGGTGGGGGTATGGTTTCACCTTTACTATATATGTATTATGTGCATCTAGCACAGGAGGGAGTCAATGCCAACTATTAGTATTAGGTGGGCAGAAAAGCGAGTAGCTGCGGGAAGCTAGTTAGCGAAGCGGTAGAGAAGCAAGTAAGGGATGTTACTAGAATGTAAAGGAACAAAGCGAGGGAACACCAGTTAGTTAGAGGAGCTGGATTGTACATGAAGCTAGTGAGCTACGTGCCCAAAAGATAGCTGGGGACACTTGTCCTATGTCATTTGCTCAGTAAACCAGCCCAAAGAGATTACCTGAATCTGCCTTACGATCCAGGCTTACAGCTATAGGTGATCCAAGGGAAGGGATAAGTAAATTAATTAAAAAGCAATAGGTATCCTACCTATGAAGGATGTCACAATAAAGAATCTAATTCATTCATACTAGTGTTACTTAAGGTTAACAATCACTACTTCAAATACATTTCGTAGAAGTACGTGATACATCATAATCTCGTAATCTGTGAGGAAGGGCAGGCAAATAAAGAAATTAAGCTTTCTAAATGTGAGAGCGGAAAGGTGGCCTCTCACCTTGTGTCAGTGGCCTTTAACATGGAGTACTTTGTTCCTTGTTTCAGGCAAGCCCGGCGGAATCACATCTTTCTTATTATTGATTTCTTTTACTTTTCTTCCTCGTTAATACGTATATAACATGCATGCCAACCAATGGAACGTGTTAACCTCCCCCCAACCCGACCGACGCTGACCGACGACTATAAACCCCAAGACCATTAGCGAGAACCCTATCCCCCCGCCAGGGGCAGGCATAGCGGACACCCTACCCTACCAGGCTCCGCTGGTAGCTCTATCCTATTGGGGGAATAGCTCAGAAGTGAAGTGGAGGGAAATGCACATATATCTCTATAATATGATGCTTGTGATCGAGATGAATAAGATCCAGTCAAAAAAGGCAAAGCTAGTAGCAGCATAAGCAGCTTACCTAATAGCATATAATCCAGTAGCAGATCCATATCCATATCAGTATCCAAAGCTAGCAGCAGTACCAGTAGCATAAGCAGTAGCATAATCAGATGCACCAGTTGATCCAGTGGTTTTTTCTTTTTACTCAGCAGTTTGTTCTTTCGTTTAAGATCGTGATCCAGTACTAGCACCAGTATAATAGCTACTAGTAGACCCAATAGCTTAAGAACCAACCAGTTGGATAAAAACCATAAGCACTAGTTTACTAAGTTTATTTTGTTGTGAGTAAACTCGATGAGTTCAATAAGTTCCTCCAAAGGCCCATCCATCCTATCCATCCATCCAAGATCAGGGATCTTAATACCTTGATTAATAGCAGGGGTCTAATCGTCAAGGTTACAAAATATGCAAGTAAGTGAGGGCTAGCAAGGGGCTAAGCTAAAGGCAGAGCCCTAGGAGGAGGCCGCTTCGCTCCACTGGTTAGTTTACAAGGAGTATTGGTAGAGCTCACTTGCCCGAACATGTCCTGCGGAGCCCGGAAAGAGCAGTTCTCTCTTTGTAACATGAGCATCATAACCGCAGGGGAGACACCAGCGGCGTTGTATTCGGCAAGCGTTGTGGTAAGCAAGCCCAGCACAGAGAGTCCTCTTCCTTAGGTCAGCTTTTGATTCTTGAGAGTTACTTGCAAGAGAGAAAGGATCAAGTCAGTCCTAGATCGAGGAGTGTTCATGTCAACTTTGATTCTTCCTTGTGGTTTTAATCAACTAGTGGAGAACTAGGACACATGTTAAGTATAGTTTAGTTACTCGGCAACAAGATGGGTTTTTATAGTTTGGTTAAGCAGGGAAGTTGGACCAGGTTACGTATTGAAAGTTCAGTGAAAGGAAGGACCACCGACCGGTTCCAAAGTGCAAGTGAAGTTTAACCCATTATATATTGGAGAGCACTATTACTTACACCCTCGTGGGCCAATGAACAACCTTCCTATGTGTTGGCAGGTACTTGTTGTTTCTGGGTCGGCTAATGGGTGGTGTTCATAAAGGAGTGAGTGGTCCTCCTGTTTAGTCCCATAAACCTGCTGCTGTCTGTCCTATTAGAAGTCCCTTTATCGGAAATAATAATATTAAGGATAAAAGATATAGGAACGTACTTTGAAGTTGAAACTAACTAACCACCCTTTGACTCAAGTTCATAAATAAAAGCTTTCCTCAACAAGATATAACATACAATAATATATATATATATATATATACCAAGGTTATCAAGTATAGTTTCATAAGCGATCCTTTCCTTGATAGCTGCTGGTAAAAGAACAAGACTAAGAAGTGGGTAGTAGGTAAGCAGTAGGAGTAATAAAGATATTTGATAGCTGCTGGTCTAAGGAGTAGTAAGTGAAAATATATATTTGTATGGGAAAAGGATGATTGAGTCCAAGTGGTGAGGAGCGGAGGTGGTATAAGTTCTATCTGTGATTGCTAATTCCTTTGATGTCTGTATTGACTTCCAAAGCTACTTCCTACAAGTTCCTCAAGAGTAGATAATATACTTGCTCTAATTTAGAGAGGGTATATGGCAAACATAAGGATAGTTCTTAGTGTATCTAAACCAATTCATACCAAAGGGACTAGTTCCAATTGATACCAACCAAGGAGCTCTAGTTCTAAGATAGCGAATAGGTAAGAGATCTAATAAACCAAGACGAACAAAAGGTCCGTAGGTGCTTGTCCGCATCGGGCAAGGTGCGAAGCTCTTGCTCGAGAAAAGGAGAGCAAGGAGTTCTAAAAGCAAAGATATGTTTTAGGGAGTAAGTATAAGTTAGTAAGAGCTGACCAAGAAGTTATAGGCTACCAAGCGAAGAATAAGTTATAGATTCCTTGTGTTGCTGTTATGCGTTCTTGTATTAGAAAGTAAGATATTGAAAGTATTATTCCTAGCGTAAGGAGCTTACCTTATAGAGCAGCTTTGGTCAAATGTGATTATGGACTTTTCTGATCTTGTACATATTCAATACTATCTTCTATCAACCGTGCATCACACGAGTTACCCTTAGAGCTCTTATGCAGGGAATTATGAAATATAGAGAGAATAGCTGAATAGGAATCAGTTTTGTTTATTCTGATAACCCCCAGCCAGAATAGGAAGTGTGACCAGGACATTTCCCGACCAGATATCCCGACCAGGACATATTCTTACCAGGATACAAGTGAGTTCAATCCGTTTATATTCCGGCAGGGCTCGTGGTGCAGGGTTGACTCGCTATGCTCAACGAAATACCGCCTGGTACATCTCCATTCGCTGGCTTACCACTCCGGTACGGTGGCCCACTTCCCACGGCCACTACTTACCGGGATGGCCCTAGACCGATCCCCTACCAAGACCAGTAAGTTAGTACCGTACAACGAAGGAATAGAAATGAAGTGAATCGTATTTTCGCTTGAGCACACAAATAGTGAAACAAATCGTGATACAAATAATGAATGGATCTTTCCTTTAGCCCGATAATGCATTAGCAAATGGCTTTCCCCCGAAAGTCTTTACTGGCCTCAATAAGTCGCTTATTTTATAGAATTGCATGAAAGTATCTAGTTAGCGCTTCCATGCATAAACCCACGCTGGCAAGTAATAAGGCAAGGCACTAACGACGGTTCCTAGTTCAGTCCTGGCCGTGCTCCTGTGGGTGACCCCTTTATATAAGCAGTCAATGGTGCTGCTGGTTCCGCCTCTGATGCACGGTCTCAACCTCGCTCGATCTGTTGCATCAAGCTAGCTGGTAGTGATGCTGGCATCATCAACTGGAGAATCCGCATCGGACTATGGCTTTGGTGGTGGGGATCCTGCCTCTAAAAAAGCTATTTAACAGACAGGGATGCGGGCTCTAAAACAGTATATAAGACAGGAAGATCAGCTTTGCTTAGATGGGTTCTGCAACAGGAGGATCCGAAACTGGCTATTTTCGAACTGCCTATCTTTGGTCCGTACCAGCTCTGGGTCTTGTATGGTCTAAGTATATTGTAGCCTTTGTTCATAAGCACTCTTACAAGGTCTTATATTACACTTGCGACATAAGGGGCCAAGCTCTAATGCACGTAAAGTCAAGACTGGTGTCGGTGTCCCCACCTTACAGGTCGTTAAAGGGTAAAGCCGAGGTAGAGTATCTGTCCGGATATGTATCTATCCTGTCCTGGGAAAGCAGATCTTATCTTTCCTGCGTTTTGCAACTGAGTTAACATATGGATTTGAAACTAAATATCGATCCGGAACCGGGGCAGTAGTTTTAGGTGCGGACTCACCATTTGTGTAGGCTACTCACCATTTGTGTAGGCTACTCACCATTTGTGTAGGCTATAGTAATAGTAGTAAAGGCAGGGAGGGGCTACGACAGCAGAGGTAAAGGAACCACCAAAGATAGAGATAGCAGCATCAATGCCAACGGCATGGACGGGTAACAAAGTTTATCCTTAAACAGTTCCATAAGCATTTAACCGAGCAAAAACACGCGTTCGTTTACCCATATCCACTTGACCGAGTCTCACTAGCAGCTGATCCGGAACCAGAACCAGGGGAAGAAGCAAAGGCATTAGCCAAGGCGGTAACAGCAGATTCAGAAGCAGATGGCTCACTACCCCTTGCCTCACTACCCCTTATACTTAGAGTAGTATAACAATGAATGTTTTCCGAACGTGTTCAAAAAGTTGATACATCAGACGTATAGAAGGTTGAGGAATCCATCCCCAGTAAGTTTTGTCCCAGGGCTTAAATAAAATGAATATTTGCAGAACATTAAAAGACAAGGTTGAGACAGACAGACTTAAGGGTTGAGGAAGACATACCTGTAGACTTACTGTTTTATACTAGCCATAAAATGTGAGGAGAGCAGAGACAGACAGACATACCCTTCCTTTTCCATTGCGGTTCTCGAGCTCCTGCTTTTATAGCCATTCCCTCCGTCAGTCCATCAAAGTATCTCCGTCTATATATCTAATAATATATCATAGGTTAAGTTAAGATCCATTAAACTTAGTTTAGTATTGACGTTATTAACGATGCACCAATCTACTAGACCTCAGATTTAAACAACAAAGACCATAGGTAACCACACAGCCCACCCCTACTATAGAAAGGGCGGCTTTATCGTCTGCAACAACAGAGTAGAGCTTCACATAGATAGGTGCAGCAGAGGCAGGCATAGCAATAAATAGTGTGAATAGAACCTTGCCCGATGCGGACAAGCACCTACGGACCTTTATGATCAATAATTAGAAAGACCTATAAGGAAGACACAAGATTGGTTGGTCTCACTCATATTTTGAGGGCCAACAGACGGATCGAAAGACAGATAGATCCATCTGGAAATGGGAAAAATATGGATCCGGAAAGCCCCCCAGTATAGGTTAGCCAATCAGAAAGAAGTTTCGTTAATAAATTATATGCGAGTAACTACATAGGTAGGGGCAATAAGTGTGGGTAGAAAACCAGTATAGGTTAGCCAATCAGTATTAATTCCCTATATCCACAGTTAGGTCAGTTATGAAATAGTGGCGATTTCTTCCTGTGCATCGATTGGAGAGACGGGGATCAACTTCAATCAACTAGGTGTACTTCCGGGGATAAGCAACATCAAGCAACTTCATGCCACGAATGAGAAGCAACATAAAGCAACTTCATTACGGGGAACGGACTATTTGAATACTGATTTCTAGATTTTCATACGGAAAAGCTTACTTATGATGTTCCCTCTACTATATTATATTCAACAGTTTCCACATTCAACTAGGACACTCTCCAGTATACCTCTCTATGGGTCAATTTCTATCATGTTTTAACTTCACATATATGTTGCAATACGGCAGACTTTTTATCATGCTATTGGTTCAGTAACTATAGTTCACCCACGGTCGGTAAGGAGTCTAACCTGATGCTCTTCTCTCCAATCATTACCGGTTGATCGAAAGCTCGATCGGGGGTGAAGGCTGGGCAGTTTTGGATAGGGCTCTCTCGGCTATTGATCCCTTCCGTGCCACCGGTGGAGTGAAGGATGGACTACAGCCAGCCAAGAGAAAACAAAAGTTAGGCCAGCCCGGAGGCAGGGATACTAGTTCATTACCGCTAGCCCATCTCCATCGGCTGTTTTATCTTAGCCACCCACGGAAGAAAGAAAGCTCCGGAGTGAAAAAAACCATCGGGAAGGAGTTCAACCAGTTACCCGGCCTCGGTAGTCCTTCTTTGGATTGCTTTTTATAATGGATGATATAGTTGGATGGATAGAGAGCTCACGTTGCGCCCCCAACAGTTGTTCTTGTCCCACCAGTTGAATGAAGCTGGTAGCTGGATAGTTTCCAGTTGAACCCCGGTAGTTGAGTTGATTAGTTTTACCGTGGGTGAGGGAGCTTTCTCGGATATCTGCATGTTTGGCTCATGTCTGCTAGCTCTCGACTACCGGAAGTAGCTTTATTAATCTGGATGGCCCGGAAGTAGCTGCCATCACATATAGTTCACTCATCGTTACAGCTTTAGTTAGGACCCCACTGACCTGCCTAACGTTGATTCCCGCCTAGCTAATCTATATTCCGGATGATTCAATCCAGCCTAATATTAGGTGGCTATCCCTGTTGCTATAGTAGAGTTCCAACTCCCCACCCTGGATGGGCGAGATCGAGAAATAGAAGGTACGAAGTCGCTTGTCCGCATCGGGCAAGGTGTTCAGTCCCGTGAAGGATGGAACTCTGTTTCCGATTATAGTTGTAGCTCAGTTAACACCCTAACGAGACTGGGGAACGAGAAGGAAGTAACTCCTACCCGGGGGATGGAGCCTACCTATAGTTGAAGCTCGAGGAAGGGAGTTCAGGGAGGAAGGCAGGACCTGATAAGAAGCTAGTCGATGCCGCCGGAAGGAAGGAAGCTAAACAAATGTCAGAACTGGATGCAACGCCCTACCTGAAATGCAACGCCCCTCCCTAAGCACATGCAGCACCCTACCTAAATGTAACCTCCTCCCATTCAATTGAAAGGACCTTACCTCATTCACGCCCGCCTTTAAATGTCACCTCACCCCCCTGAGCATTTATTTAAGGACCGGATTTCATTTTCACTCCCCTCCGAGTACTTTGCTCAGCAATGCAAGGACCCGGAGGTCCTTCTTATTATTACCAGTGTTTACATTATTCAGATTGGGAGGATTGGGCACATGTTGTTGAGCATAAACCTGCCCTTGAGGAGGTGCAGGTTGAACGATGTTAGCTTGGGGTTGAGGTGTCACAGTTGGAGGAGCCAGAGAAACTGGTGGGGGACCAATAAAAGGATAATATGGGTTGGATGCTGCTCCACTATAAGAAGAACTAATACAAGTATGGGCATGCACATGCTGATGCATAGGTTTACTAGGATAAGAGGTGCTAGTTCCAACTTGATAGGTGGAATGTGAAACATACTGAGGAGGGTTGCTATAAGGCATCTGGGGATGTTTGAAAGGATGAGGAGCATACGAAGGAGTAGCTCCATGGTAAGGAGTACCATACGTGTAACCTACAAGTGGGTAAGTATGAGGATGGCTATGAGTGACAGATCCAATAACACCATTTGCCGCATGGGATGCCCCCCGTGCAGACAAGTCACCTAAGTGAGAGCAGGGGGCATTGGGCAAGAGTTCCCGCCAACTTTGAAAGAACATAAGTTGCAGCCTAACTTAAATAAGTGTGAGTTTGGCAAGAAAGATATATTCTACTTAGAATTTATTACAGGTGGACAACAAATCCGCATTAACCCAAACAAGAAAAAGACCATTTTTCATTGGCCAGCCCCCCCCTCACTGAAGTAAGTTTTTCTTAGTCACTGAAGTAAGGATTTTTCTGAGATGAGTAAGTAACCTCAAGGAGCTTTATAACAGGCTTTTCTGAGATAGCAGCACCATTGCATGGGCTAACTAGGTGCAACAAGTTTGACTGTGGGCGGAGGAGCATGAAAAGG
>Ga0233342_1000106_pt1 | contig 26198 bp, 10 predicted proteins | sample GEONDECOMP273_FD_180706 | JGI IMG/M metagenome (GOLD analysis project Ga0233342, IMG submission 180706) | Leaf litter microbial communities from Shasta-Trinity National Forest, California, United States - GEON-DECOMP-273 | ecosystem: Environmental > Terrestrial > Plant litter > Unclassified...
CGAGGTAATCCCGGCAACGTAGCCGGGAAAGCAGAACTATATGTGCTTCTCCGCTTGGGAAGCTGGAATTGGAATTCCCATTGGGTTTTTTTATTTATAGGAGCCATTCCTTACTTCTGCCCCCACGTGGATAGATGGGGAAGCAAGCCACGTTCGACTTGCATGTGTTAAGCATATACCATTCTCTTGCTGTCTTAATGAATTGGAAGAGATGGCACTAATAGGGACTTCAAGATCCCTTAACTAGATGAAAAGACTATATAAATTAATAAGAGTTTCAGTCCCTTCAGTAGCAGTTGGATAGCACTCAATCTCGTCTCGAAGCCTGTCCATTCAACGAGGTTCTCTGATGTACCATAATCCCAAGTCATCCGGCACAGTTAAACCAGTTAAACAATACAAGCTAAAGGTAAAAACACCTTCTCGGCTACTATATCATCCATCCCGGTGCTTATAAGAAAAGGTAATGGGATAACTCCCTCCAATCGTCCTGGGGTGACGGTATCGAGGTAAGGGTCAAGTGGTGGTTAAATGCCATCCAATCCCACCTAATCTCGGGTCTATAGTGATCACTCCTAAGCGATTCATGGATCAAGTGATACAGGTGCTAGTTCTAGCAGGTGTAAAGGTGTAACCAATACTAGGAGGTAGTGATGATTCTGGCTGGACTCCATTTAGTAATAAGCCTGTCCATCTATTCCCATCTATCCATCCTAACGAGGCTCTATTATATGATGGGGACCAAAATCAATCCATCTAGCAGTTCAACGATATCAGGTAAAGGTTGTCCTGGCTGTAAAGAATCAAATCCGGCAGTTACTACGATCCAACAACTGAGTGGTCTAACCTAACAGCAAGTAGGGAGAATACTTCCTATAAAAGGTATAAATGTCGTACCAAGCAAGTACGAAGATGTAAGGCAATGGTTATCGAAGCCCGTCCAGCTCTTTGATGGACCATAATTAATAAAGCAATCCGGCAGCTCAACGATATCTGCTGAAGTGCCCAGGATCTCCGCTGAAGTTCTGGCTTTAGTGAATGAATCAAGCAGTTCTGAGGATCCTACCCACCCGCGGTTGTTCCTGCGCGATCCACCACTTAAATTAATCAATCAAATGCTGTAAGTTTGGGGGCATTTGTTCCCCCTCCTAAGTGGTGTAAGTGAGGGGATAATGGGTAAAGACAGGTGGTTTTATAGAGCAGGTAAACCTAAGTTCAGGCAAGGCATGAAATGGGCATAGTGGTAAATAGTAATAGCGGTCCCCCCGAAGTAATAATAGTAAAGCAAGTGTTGTGGAACGCCCGTTAAACAAAATGAATGCTCAAAGTAAAGGTAATTGATCTGGTATATCCGGTATAAAAAGGGTGGAAAACAGGTGGTTAGCAGCAGGTCGCGCAAAAACATTCATCAAGTAGGCTTATAAAGTGTAAATACGAATAGTAAAAGTGCCTAGTCTACAACTAAAAAGATTAATGAAGAATGGGGACATACAATCAATAAGTTAAGATCTATAGGTAAGTGGGTGTTAGGAGGTACAAAGCATCTGCTCTGAGGTCTATTCCTAGGGCAGTAGCTTATAATTCCTAACTAGTATTTGGCCGGCTTTCTAGTGGGTACCCAGGAGAATCCTTAATTGCAGTGTGATGTAAACAGTCTTACTAATGTAAGATGTATAGCGGGTACAGTGAGTGTGAAGGTGTTATGGTGGTTGGTAAGTATGTGAAGTAGTATTTATTAGGTTAATCCATCTGGTGCTTCTAAGAGAAGGTCTATAGCAGTCCCCACGCACTAACTAAGCAGCGATTAATGAAGCAAGTGGTCGCAACCAGGTCTAGTTCTTCAGGTGGAAAAAGAGAAGGTGGGTAATGAATCGAGTTTACTAAGGAAGGTGCGTGCCTTCAAACCATGGGACCTTGAGTTTCATATTTGGATTTTATTTATATACGTGCTTCTTTAAAGTTAGAGATATGGATGGGCTGGGCCAGTATTCGAATCCTCTTGAGACACTTCTTCGATCTTCGCCTCTTCGATCCTCCACCAAACCTTTTTTTGAATATGTGACGGGAGGGACTATTCTGAATAACCTTCCCTTTGTGCCCGGTCAAGTTTAGTGAGTGGATTCAAGGATCTATCATGAAGCCTCACCAGTTTATATCGTGCGGGCACAGGCCTTTATATATATATGTGTTATTTCTCAATACCACTGGATTCAGGCGCCTAGGCCAAGGCCCAAGCCGAATAAAATTAGGAAATGAAGCGATTCGGCTCAATAAAAATGCAAATGAGAGACTCGGATGGACCATAGCCTACGAACCCCTCAACATGAGTAATTTATTAAACAGGAGCGCGCCTGGGAAGGTTTTTGAATTAATGGACCACAGACCAATTGACATGGCTTTTAGATCTTGCTGCTTTGGAGAAGAGCACTGTAAATCAGCGATTTCGCTTAATAAAACCGCGACTTTTTTATCCCAGTGGATTCTCCCTCCGAGCCCAGATACACCAGATTTGCTTGAGGAAAAGACACATATAAGAAGCTTTTTGGGATACACCTTTTCAACCAACTCCACCTGAGCAACCTTCACGACCTACCTTTATACTGAACGGACACCTATAAGCGCAGACATGTATTCAGTTACCCCCAACCTTTAAGCCAGCCAGGAATAGACTACGAGCCAGGAGCGAGCACATGCTACAACACCGCAGACCTTGCTGCATGCCTTATATCGATCTTGCAAACTGGCTGATATCTCGATCTCTTGCTCCCTTTCAAGAAGAAAAACTTGACGGATTGCTTGCGAGGAGGCTTGACGATATGGTTGGAATGAATGAACCCCCAGCTGCTTGCTTTATTGCGGGGATTAGCACCGGCGCTTTAAGAACACGGACGGACAAGGCAGGTAAGTGCTGCAATAAACAAGTCATATCTTGCCAACACGGGCTTTCATTATAAGCTTGGGATCCACGAAAGGCTACCGGCTGCTTTGTGTCCATGGAACCACATGAAAGATAAATAAGAAGCTAGCTACAAATAGTGAGACTCTAGGCTAGTTGTACTTACGGAAACAGATGAAGTAAGAGAGTCTCAAGTGGACCTGACTAGGGCTAATCAGACGGAAGCTGAGATAGTAGAAGTGGGAACTAACTACTCACTAGCCAAGACATAATTGTTGTTATGCTATCGTTCAAAGCAGGTGTTAATTACAAAAAGTGTCAATAATAGCTCCGTTTCCCGGGGTTGTCTCGGTTGTTGGATTAATCTAGCCCTGTTGCATTCTTTGCCCCACGTGTTAGGCACACTCTCTAACGGCAGGTTTATTCACCTGTAGACTTGGTTAGTTTTTTGAATGGGCGCACCTCACGCTGGCACTATCTGATCTGTGTGACTGGCTCAACCTATATATCTTCCTGAGTCTTTCTAGGCTGAAGACTAATGGTGAACGGCTATCTTTCAAGTCCCTCCCGTCTCTATATCCTCCCCTAGCAGAATACTGATTCTGTTGTAGCGACTCCTTCCTATTAGTTAGGCAGGCATTCTTCATAAACCCTCCCCCACCATGAGCGGTATTACACTAACACACATGTGAGTCAGTACTTTTAAGCAATCTAAGCAGGCGGCGGGCAAGGTATGCTCCTCTCATGCTTTTCCCTGTGTATTTATTTCTTGTTACATACAAAGGAAAGTTTAAACGTAGGCGGGTATCATTGTACTAAAGCAAGTAGTAGAGCTTACGAAAACAACTAGTAGTTCTACACTACAGGACAATAGCTTTCATTCTATTTTTATCTTTATTATCAGCGGATTGAGTGGACCTCGTCGAATCGAAGGCATCCCGCTATCATAGAAAAACGTTGAGGCCTCTTTCAGTAAATATAAAATATCCATTTCTGTGCGGTAATAAATATAAAACCCAAATTATTCGAACCCCTTAAAGGAAAGCAGTTATGCTTATGTAACGGAATGGGTGGGAAAGCGTATTGTAAATGGGTAAAGCGAACTGGGTAATGGGTATGTAACTGAAAGCGGACTGTTGCATGATCCTTCCTTGGAGAGGTGCATCATCAGTAAGCATTGTTGATTCAGCCCTCCTTCATCAATCCAATCAATTTAGGACCCTTGTTTGTTTCCGTATCGGTAAGTTTCGTAGGTAGGATCGATAACATGAGAGCTTATATTATACCTTGCATGGGTACGCTAGATTTTATTGTATTGGAAGGCTATAAAATCCCTATCATATTGGAACAATCTATGGTAAGCTAGAATCTCCCTTGAAGGGTACGTGATAAGGTATCTATCATATTGGGTGGTGAGATGGGGAAGGGTACGTCGTAAGAAAGTATCAAGGTAAGATAGCTAATTCGTCAGTATGGGAATGATGTGTTGGTGATCTTGTAAATGGGACGTTTTCTTTTCGCTCAATCAATGCCTCTCCCGGAAGACGTCTCCTCGGCGCACCCACGCGGAAGACCTCGCCCCCCTTACCTACAAAGACAAACGATTATTAAAAGCTTTAAAAGAGCGCCTCACCGGCGACCATACTACGCATTGATCAGCCCAGCCAGCAATAGATGCCCAGCAGCCTAACAGCTAGCTCAGTATAAGTCGAGGGGAAACCACGAGCATTCCCAGGATCTTTTCCATCAGCAGTTGAAACGACCCGTGGGGGGCTCACCTGAGGTACGAGGGTGAGGGTATTTCCTGCCTCAATTGCCATAGCATTTCCATCAGCAGTCGAAGCAGAATAACGAGCAGCACAGCAGCGGCATAAGTTGAACCGTCATTATTCTAACCATTACCCGAAGCAGTACCAAGAGCATTACCAGCATTATAAGTAGATAATTGAAAGTAGTAAGCAAAGTTTCAATATAAGGAAAGCAGTAATCCTACCCGCATTATAATGATTCCCAGCAAGCAGAGTAGCACCGACAGCACCAGGCGGGGCATGCATTTATGTGCCCTTAGGCAGGCCTTCCTTTAGGTCGAGTAAAATGACTCTCTCTTGGACGGCTAGACCGATTGATTGAAAGAGGTGAGGTAACCGGTAAAACATATATAACAACTACATTTAAGAAGCACCCGCAACCTAGGCTGTTATGCCTTGTTCCGTAATAGGTAGGCAGGTGGTTTGCGTAGTTCCAGGTACCAGTCAGTTGTAGGCCATTAGGTATATATATTTATTATTAGGTGTACTGTTTCTTGTAGGCCCAGGGCGTTAAACTATTGGGCTAGGGTAAGTGAGCTAAGGCAAGCCAAGTAAGCAAGCAATATTAAACCAGTTTGAGTTTGGTGGTTCTAAGGATTTAAGGCAAGTAATAAAGCTAGCAAGCAAGCAGCAATTGTAGCGGGGCCAGCCGGGCATCTTGCCTATCCGTGTTAAAAGTTATAAAATTCCAAATAAATTTCTGCGGTCCGTAGGTTAATTGCCTTATACCCCCTATAAAGGGTGGTTTTTCAAAATACAAATTGAAAATGAGAAGATGTTCAAGAATCAGTTCCACCCAAACTGAGTGCCTGCTCCCAACGGTGTTGCTGAAGTAGCCCTAAGTGTATCCACTCAAATAAGGCTATAGGTATGGTAACAAAACTTGGTTGATTATATATGAGAATATCCAAGATCAAATAATATCCCTCCTCTGGCGGTTGTGACTAACTCACTCGGTCTCTTATCGTACCGTACCTTCCTATACTGTACTGTCCATAGCAGCGCCCCACCCCAAGAGATTTGATGTAGTCCTCCGTCCGCTGGGCCGCCCCTCTCAACAGCAGTTTTTTAACCCCTATGACTGTCTACATCAATTAAATTAATCACTCCTCAGTGGGCTTTTCCAAAGGCTAAAGGACTCTTGGCAAAAGGTAAAGGATCTGTTGCTTGCTAGGTTTGAGGCTTTTTTTATTCCTGCCCGCCTCTTTGGGTTTCGCCTATTATTCACTATTAGCCTTTGTATTTTCCATCATCCCTACTTATTCTGGTGGTTCAATTTTGTCCATCACTGGGTTTTATAAGTCGGATGCATAGGGCATAACGGGACATAACACATTGTACCGTTATGCCCGGAACTGAGCTTCAGATTGTACGGTCCCATGTAAGCCATACCAATCATACGGGCCAGAGAAGCACGGACGGATGATGATCCTCGCGTTGAACTGAAAAGCAGAGCTAGTAGGTAGCATCCGAGCCGGGCTTTTGAAGGTAGCATTAAGAGCCCCAGAGCTTTTTATATAGTTGACTCAGCTAATTCAGTTGCTTAGTCACCAGCATCCGTAGTTAACCCATAAGTAGGAGTAAAAGCATCATAAGCAGAGGCGGAGCCCGCATAGGCAGCTTAAGAGGTTGCATATTCACTTCTATATAATGCATATCCGGTTGGAAACTCATCAAATACATTTATCACGAGAGACTCAGAAGCAAAGGCAAAGGCAAATAAAAAGGCAGAGGTTCAGGAGGCAACGGTGGGAGAGGTATCGGAAGCAGCACGGGCAGAGATCACAATTGATGGAGCTGCCTCGGACGGAGCTTACTCGGACCTACTGTTTTTCCGGGCGGTAGGGATCTTTCCGCTTTCTCGTCTGCTGCTAATTAATAATTATAATAATTCGGTCGGGTTATCCTTATCCTGTAAGCAGGCAAATAGGAGGGCTCTTGCTCTTAAATTAAGACTGGGCCCAGAGAAGGATCTCCATCTTTATATCGAACTGCAGCTAGCCCAAATGAATGTGGGTGGGTTAACCAGGATGGTAAACAATCTCCCCGGCTGCAGGCGAATCTGCTTTTAGGGGCTCTCAGGAATCTCCCTCTGCTACTGGTTATACTCCTCGGTAACCTGAAACCTTTGCCTTAGCTTCTGGCTTTGGTACTGCTTACTCAATGCTGGCTTTTATTCCATGATGGAATTTATTGTACTCATAGATTCCAGGTTGTTTCAGTGCCAATAATATAGATTTAGTCTAATTAGCCTTTTTATAGCTATAGAGCTCTTGTCAGTCCTAGAAAGATAGTGGATGCTCTATTCTTTTGGCCAGCAACACATATATTATAATATATATATTGTTACACGCATACGGATGCTAGCCAAGAGCGGCCAGAGGGCGAAAAAGTAAAGGCCTGCTTTATCTCTCTGAATGTTTTTCTGTGTGTCGTGTGTCATATTTTGCATGTGTTCTCCGTGTCTATCATGTGATATACAATGGTGTGTGTTTTCTATCTTTTTATGTAGTAAGGCGCGTGAATTCTAAACAGGTTATTGTAAATAAGCATTGATGTCTAAATTCTTTCACCGCATCCCGTGGGTGAAGCGTCCACTCAACGTAAGCATCGTCCGTCATTGCATCCCAGTCAACTAAAAGCAAGTAATTCTCGGTCAACTAGTAACGTGCGATCTGTGAGTCAGTAACAATCTGCCAGTAACAGCCAGCGAGCATCAAGGCGCTCAACCACAAATGATTCCATCCTGCCTGACGTATAGAGATTTTGTGAAATGTAATTTATTAGTAATAAAAAGTAACTCTAATAAAAGTTTCCGACCAGGCGCGGGCGGGATAGGAAACAGTGAGATGCTTTTACTTACTCAATTATGGAAGGAAAAGAAATGAAAAAAAGAACCAGAGGCCCCCTTTAGCTCGAACTCTACCTCTAATCAGCAAGTAACTTTATAGATAATCCATGAAACCATATACCTAGGTAAAACAGCAATACTGACTAAGAATTTATTCATCAAGTGGTATAGGGAGAGGGAAACCAGCCAGGTCTAGTGATTCAGGTAGGTAGGTCGTATGCTAACATTTCAGTAAAGTTTGTTTCATGCCGTCCTGAAAAGGTATAATGTAGTATCAACTAAGATTCATTCAGCAATCTTATATGGAAGCTGCTCGTCCGTCTCTCTGAAAATAGAACTAGTGCTACTCCCGCCCGAATTTATAAAGTAAGTGTTGTCGAACGCTCGTCCAACAATGCTCTTTGTGAGGGTGGTCCTCTAAGTTTAGCAGGTAATTGAGCCAGTCGTCTATCAAGGAGTTGGTTCACACAAGTGTTGTGGTAGCATTGTACCAATTATTGATAGGCGCTTAATAAGGAAATATGAATGGGTATAAGTGCTTACTTCCAATATCTGAATTCTGGCAGTAGTAAATAAATATGACAGTTACAACGATTCTGCATTGTAGCTGTCAAACATCCATTTATCCAGTAGGCCTTCCGGGTCCTCTCTAAAGAAAGTATGTAAGAATTTCATTTATTAAAGAAGCGTAGAACCAAGCATATTTATTATAGTCTGAATAAAATCAGAAGGATTTATCTTAAGAATCAATAATAAGTTTATAAAGAAGATAGGCATGGCATTGTCATTGTTCTTTTCCTTCATTATAGTTGTTTCGTCCTTACTAATTATAGTCCTTAAATAGATGCTTACTTAATAGTCATACTAAGTAATACTCAGATATATCCTTGACTTCAGCCGCAGTTAGACGTAGTCAGTTCGCTTTATATATATCCGCATTCTCCCATTCAGTTCGCTTTCTTTTCAATCCGCCGCATATGTCCGATTTCTGTCTGCTTTCAATATGAGTACGCATTACTGCATTCTCACATCCGCCCAATACGCCCAGCATTCCTCAGCTAACTCCCGCCCGATAAGAGGACGCATCCACAGAGAAAGCACTACTCCTAACTACAACTACAACAGCCCCTTATTCCGAATAGGCATTTATTTATTTTACTTGATAGATTCACTTTATAAAACACATAGTTTGAGGTGAGGCGGCCCACCGGGCGGGCGAACAATTGATGAGGATCCTGGGGAGGCTAGTTCCAACTAACCCAATCTCACCTCCCAATGCGAGGTACAATCTAAGCTCCCCATCTAGGTATAATCTATCGTACCGATGCAAGGGTCTAATCTCACGTCCCGATAATAAGCAAATCTCCGGTCAAAGTCAGCCGAGAGGAACCAATAGCCAATACACGGGAGAAAGCATAGAGCAGCCACGATACACACACTTACTCGAATCACATCCATAAACACACATACTCGATTACACATATACCAACTAAGCAGAATCTTATCTACGCATATATACGTATATACCCCATAGTATAAAATAAAATAGCTAAAGTACGCGCGCACAGCGCGTTATCAGTTCCACTGTAGTCATGGAACATGGGGTAACAAAATATCTATCGTTCGGTGATTCGTTAAGCAATCAATAAAAAGTCATCTATCCTTCCTCGGTTAATTGACCAGCCATCCCTTGCCTTTCCTTTCCCACCCGGCAAGCGTTGAAAGCAAATGATGGCATCCTGCCTGCTCTAGAGAAACGTAACGAAATTATATATATGTAATAAAATATCACGTTGAGTACCCCCTCTTAGGGATTGCTTCACTCGGATCCCAAAAGATGATATTTTATCATAGTGCGAATGAGAAGTTTTTCACTATCTGGACCAAGCAAACTTTGTTACTGCACCGAATAAGGTATTCCATCGATCAATATCTCGATCAATATCTAAATTAAATAAAATTCCGTGGTCACATGGTCCTTAAGGCTCACCGAGTTCCGTTTATAACATGGGGTCCTATCGGTAAAATTCATTCCTGGGTATTCTGTTTAGCATAGGTAAGCAATCCATAAAAGGACAAGCAGCAATAATAATATCTAGGGTAGACCCCTCTCATGATGGGGTCTAGGCCCGCCTGGGTTTGTTGGCAGAGTAGGCCCAGTTGTTGGGATTGTTGTTACGGTTGGCAGTTGGTCACATGGGTGGGTCCTTCTCTCTCGAGTCTGGATTGAACGGGTATCCTTTGAAGGGAAAATCTTTTTATTGTTCGGTGATGTGAGACCTCTCTCTTTTCAAAGAATGATACTATGGCTAGTACCTTACTTACGTTACTGAGCATTATAATTAATAGCATTGTACTCTTGTAAGCCTATTTTTTTTTATTGAAAAGGAGACAATAAACTATCATCTATTTTTAACTACAGCTCCTTAACTACTGCTAATTAGAACAAAGATTGAACTACTCAGTGCAACGAACAACTACACTTGGTTTCATAGGCAGGCTATTATTGGCAAGTACCTCCCGGCGATGACCGTCACCTCCTAGCTTATATTGGTGACCCTCCTATTATCTCTTTCAATGACGCCTTGAGGCAATGATTGGCTCTGCTCTATGGCGACTATGACAGGGTTTTACTTATGGTTGGCAATGAGCTTATTGCGATGACCTTCTGTCAATGATGAATCATTTGTTCAAAAAGTGGATTTTCTTTTTACTGAAGCATGCCCTTTCACAACGTCCCCCTAGGGTTGGCGGGATATTTGATTCAATTGCTTGTTGAGCGCCTTTATCCTTACTAGCTTTCCTTTGATTAGTATTTGAACATCAGTATTTCAATTTATATGGGTCCGTTAGTTAGTTTGTCATTTTAACCCCTTAAAGAAATGGACGGAGATAAACTAACAACTGCTGATAATAAATTGCTAACTGTACGTATTTCTCTTTCCATATATCTATTTTTATCTTTCTCTACCTTGAGATAACTTGCAACGGTTGCTTGCTTTAGCCATTGTCCCCAGGTTTCCATGCACGACAGAAAAGGGCCCCTTTAAGCTATACTCCATAAGAGAACATACTTCTTACAATAAAGTATAGAGCGATTTTTTCTTATTAGAAAGTTAGGGTTTATGAGGTCCTACAACAACCTCAAATATCAATCCAGGTGGAAATGCCAAGTAGTTTATCATAGTCGATAGCCTCGTTGCCAAAGGGTCATTACGGAAACAGACAAGCGAAGCAGTTTTTAAAGCTAGTATAGTTTTATTACTTGTGCGGGATTAAGAGAAATAAGGTGCTTTACCTTTTCTAGAAGTTTACCTATGAGAGGCGGGATGCCGCAGACAACATCATCTACCAATAAGGGTGGAACCACGGGCAACAGACAACATCCGCCAAGAGGGAGGTAGAAACATCACACCACAATAAATTTATTCATAAATTACATCTTAAGTGTGAAGTGCACCAACTAAACAACTATTTATCCACGCATGAGTGCAAAAAGAAAAAGAAAAGAAGAAATAAGAAAGAAGCCTTACTTCTAAGAGCTCTAACAAAGAAGGAAGCTTATTGTTGTGTCCTTTTCAATAAGGGGAATAATACCTAGCTGGGAAACCTAACCTTATATGCACAATACAAAACCGAGAGGAAAGATAATAGAAAGGACCTGTTAAATCATACCCGCCCTGTTTACCCCACCCCTGTTAAACTGACCCGAGAGATGGAAGGGACCTTACCACCAGACAAGTGAGGTTACCTCATGTTTAATTATCGAGAGAGATATACCCCCAGGTTACATGCCTGATAGAATAAAAAGAAAGAAAGAATTACATAGGATAGCTCCACTTCGAATAATATTCTATTTCACCTATAACTTGAAGGGTACTCTTTTTAAAGTGGATCCGCTTATGACTACCATCTTCTTTAGCACCACCGTTTTGGGCAGGCGCTCTCTGTTTTGGTTGAACAGATTATACAAAACATATATAGTTATTATTGGGGTGGGGAAATAGAGAGAGGTGAGTAAAAGGTGGTTAGTAGCTTTAAATCAAGAAGTTAGTGGAGGATGGAAGCAAAGAACCTTCCTTTCGTTGTGCGAAGAAAGGAGTGATGCTTCTATGCCTAAAACTTAGTCCGACCACATGGGGATGGGGATGAAAGTAATTGTTTATATAGTCCTTGCCTTAAGTAAGAAGGTAATGATCCATCAGCAATCCTTCCTTGCATACGATATGGCCTAACAGAATTCCTAAGGGGGTGCAGAATATGCACTTCTTCAGATTTCCTTAAATCTGCAGCTGTCTACAGTGGTCTAGCATCAATCTGAGTACCTGGATGTGGTCCTTTAGTAGGCTAAATACTGTCCAGTCATCCAAATATACCTCCATAAACTTGTGAATGAAGTCTTTAAATGCTGCGACCACTATCCTGGAAAATACTGCTGGTGCATTATTAAAACCAAACGACATGACTGTGTAAGAAAAGGAGCCCTATTCTGTAGCAAAAGTAGTATTCGCGCGGTCCTCTTCTGCGATGCGCACCTGATGGTAATCTGAAAAACTATTGGTAAAGGAATATGCTTCTCTCCCTCCTACATTTTATAGCACCTCATCTGTAAAGGAAGTGGGAAACGGATCATGTACACAGGCATCATTAAGGTTCCTGAGATCAACACAAATTAGAATGTCCCCTGTATTCTTAGAAATTCTCTTTCTTTTTATCGTGGCGTAATAAACCCACCCTTACGACGCGGTCAACAAACAATTAATACTATAGGACTTTTCATTCTCCATAGTTTCGATCGGAGAAAGAATTATGGCGCCTTCTAGCCTAGCCCTGCACCTTAGTTGGGGAAGAAATTCTTTCAGGACCTTGGTATCGCTCTGCTTGGGTTACCTGGCAGCTTTGTAAGTATTCTCTATCCCCGCACACCACACTCCATAAATCCTACTCCACGTTCACACTTTACTTTCACCCACTTCAGTCGTTTGGGGCATAAAGGATTGGTGGCCCGGCATTTGTCCGCTGAATCAGAGTTATTAGAAAGCTGGGTCTTTATCTCGATATTTCTCTCTAAACTAGAAGGCTGCGTAGGCGGGCCCCAGCACTTAGTAAAAAAAAGAGAATAATAAACTGCATAGCTGAGTCAACTGTTGCTACCTTTGCTACCTCTGTTACTACTGACGCTACTGCTTCTAGCTCTCGAGATGGAACTAGCTATGATACTCCTATTTCCGCTACCTATGCCGACGCTACTGGGTCAGGGACTGCTACTCGTGCTACTGGAGTATATGGAACAAAATAAACAGAAGGAACTAAAGCTGAGTTGATTGGGTATGGAACAACGAAAATTGTCTCTGCTGCGGGATCTGCTCGATCTGCTACTGGATGTGCGGATCTGCTGGATATGGGACTGGATCACAAAACACAGGAACTGATTCACGATCATCAGTAATTGCATCACGCTTATCAGTAACTGTATCACGAGTATCATACTCTATACCAGCATCTGACTCCAGCTCACGATCATCACGAAATGGGTCTCGATCTTTATAGTCAGACTCTGCTTAATCAACCGACTCAACTTAGCGGCTACAACATCTGAATAAACATAAGAATCTGGCACTGAGCGAAGGTCTAAGTGGATATTTTATCTACACTGATGCTGCGGGCTCTATCTTAGCCTGTGCCTCTGCCGGTGCCTCCTCTGTCTGTTGGTTCGAATGGGTTTGCTAGGTGTAGTAGCTAAGGTCTGCAGGGTTAGCTTTGGCGTCTAGCTTTGAGATGTTTGTATGGGTTCCCGCGCCCGGCTGTTGGTCAGCTCTGTTTGTGCTCGTGCTGGTTCTGGTTCTTACTAAATTACATAAGTAAGAAACTACCCGCATAAAATCCTACGGTCTGGTCTCGGTCTTCCCTAGCGAGTGTAAGGAGGAATCCGGATATCGTCCGAAAGGCTTGGTCCGGTGTTTGAAGCCTACTAAACTACAGGCAGGAAATAGACTGTTATTGTCGCTAGCATATCCAACTGGGCACCTGGTTCTTCTTCATACCCAATGACTTCCAACTTTCAATGTATTCTCACCGAACTTTACATATATACACTACTTGGTACTTGCTTTTCAACTAAACATCCAAAACTTGTTCTTGTTTGATCGACGTGACAACATACAACCCGAGAACTCCCCTGCTGTTTTGGTTCTTCCTACTTTACATAGAACTTTCTAAATGGTTTGGTTGGTTCCCTACTTGACATACACAAGACTATTCCGGCTGCTCCTCCTCTTATATCCGGTATCTTTATATAAAAGAATATTATATGGCGGTACACACCACTTTGTAAAGGTCTTCCAGTGCAAGCTACCAATCCAAATACTAATATTAAGGGTTGAGCCCTGGAACCTATCTATGTTAGCCAACCAAACGAAAATCCCTTCCCCTCGTGCCTCGGGAAAGTCCCTCTCCTTTTAGTCGAGCCCTCCGGACCTCCGGGTCCTTTTTCTATCCGAATCCCTCTCTATCTGACCTACCATCTATGCAAGGAATCAACTTCAATAATTCCCTGATGCCAAGCGACTACAAAGAGAACTTAATTCCCTCCTCTAATTCTCAGGGTATGCCAAGCTATGATCCAAGCTATATCTAATTCTTATCTATCTGTTGTTCCTTTTTTTAATGCAGCTATTCCTTGCCCTCGGAAGGACAAGCGCTACGCACCTTCTTCTCCGCTCTTCATGCATGGTATTTTTTCCTGGTGTTTATTATGAAAATAATATGGGGTAAGTAGTTATTCCTCAGAGCTTATAATCTCGGTGTATAGGGCAAGCAACTATAAATAGAAATCCTAACAGTTAATGAGGTAACTCTCATAAGAATCCCTCCTACTTGTTGTTGGGTAACTTGTACATAGATCAAAGAAAGAATTCGTGGTGGTGGTAGTGGGCTTAGGACCCGACGAAGTATATATCTCTTTGTGAACAGGTGTAAGGTATAACTTCAATTCCTAAACTTATTATTTGCTACAATAATCTCTTTTAGCCTTTTCCTAAACTTTAGTGGTTGCCTCGGCACTTTTCGGACGCGAGTCGGTAAGAGCAAAGTTGGCCGGCTTATCCGTGCTCTCTCGGTCACGTGAGCCTGACCCGAACCCAATCCTTATAGCCGAGCCGGGTTGGTGGGAATAAATCAATGGATTATTGGTGCTTCTCGCTTGGCAAGACCCATCTATAGTAAGCATATATAAGTGTAAAACATTTTGTTTCTTCCTCGGAATAGCCATCTTGCCCACTCGTTATGGGCGGAAGGGGATACTAAAGGGTGGGAACTAGCGGTCAAAGCGAATTGGTTTAAAACACTTCACGGAACCCCTAGCCTAAACATTAAATGGTTGACGGTCCAGAGTAGAAGCCCTGCCTGAACTAACTCTTCCTTTAGCTAGGGAATCAGATGATAAACGCCAGCAGTACCATGTGGACATTAAGGCAAGTAAGGCAGGAAGAAAGAAAGAAGGAGGAAGGAAAGTCAGGATCAGGAAGAAAGAAGACATTTCCAGCAACTCCCTGTAGCCCAGTTATGTTACTTCATTTCGTATGTATTGATAGTAGCTTCCAATAGCTCTGGGTCACAGGAGCTAGAGCAGAAAAAACCTGGTGCAACGAGCAGCAAGGTATGACTAGTAGTACTTTGCATAGGTTGACGAGGGTGAAGGTGGATTATTTGGTTACATGCTAGTACTTAGCAATCTTTTCATCTTGCATGTTTTATGATTTTTCATCTTCTCCTGATAAGAGTTAGCTATCTATATACATATTGACTGGGTTCAATCTCTCTGGGTTATATCATTTACCTTGTAATCCATCCACATCACTCCATATTTTTTCCTAATCCCATTAACCTTTATTTGGTGGCTTGACTCTTGCTTTCCCCTTTAATGACCATATTTATTAATGCACATGGGTTATGATCATACTGATCACATAATTGGATACCCATTTGGCCACTTTACGATGATTATGCTATCAGATTTATCATGCCTCAGATCAGTCATTTCCAGCTGGGTGGTGGGCTTTGCATATAGGATCGGCCGGTCAGATTTAATGATCGTGCATGGATGAGTTGTGCAGTTTCTTTTAAGGATCTTATAGCACTCCTAGATACCCATTTTGCTCCTCTGCTTATATATCCAGTCAGATGCTAGAGCGCTCCCCTCCACAGATGATTTAAGATAAGCCCCTTTCAGAGGGAGCCAGGTTCCAGATTTAATGATCGTGCATGGATATGATCCGGGCATCGTTTCCGAGATGCGAGAGCATTTTTGGATACCCTTTTGGCCCATGCACGAGTATATCCAGTCAGATTTAAGAGCGCTAACATAGTAGGGCAAATTCCATTTTCCGCTTTATTATTGGTTTTATTTAGCCTATGTGGCCCTAGCGACCTGATGATGTGGCATCATTGGCACACATGTTGAGGTCTTTTTGGTGATATGGCACTTGGGGCACATATGTTGAGGCATTGGGAGATGGTTTGTTGGATTTTCACTTAGAGAGTAAACCCTTAGATCTATCTAACTCATCCCTACCGCACTCTTTGAGGAGGCATGCGATGGTGATATTGTACCACCCACCATTCGGCTAGGGGTAACCACAGGACCCATTGGGACTGCCGCTCTGAAAAAACAACACCGAAAATATGCTTCGAAACACTTGTGGACTGCTTCGGTCTGACCATCAGTTTGGGGGTTATATGCCGTGCTGAGCTTCAATTGATTACCTTGTAGCCGAAAAAACTCCTGCCAGAAATTGCTAGTGAAGATGGGGTCACGCTCTGTCACAATTGACTGCAGCATACCATAGAGTTTCAATATATTATCCATGAATACTTGTGCTATGGTGGACGCTTTGAAGGGGTGTTGTAGAGCACAGAAGTGAGCATATTTAGAAAGGTGATCAATCACAACCATTATCACTGATTTATTGCTAGATTTCGGTAACCCCACAATGAAGTACATAGAAATGTCAGCCCATACAGCGGATTTGATAAAGGTTGTAAGTCACTTGGAGGTTTCATTGTCTCGCCCTTGTGTCGTTGTCAAATGTAACATTCTGCCACAAAGGTGCGGATGTCCTTCTTCATGCCTTCCAAGAAAAATGAACGTTTGATCCGTTCATATGTTTTATGAAACCCGGAGTGACCTGCTATAGGAGAGGAGTGTAATTCATATAACACCCGAGATTGAAACTCTGAATCCTTGCTCAAAGAAAACTGCCCTTTATAGCGGAGCTCCTCATAAGGACTTTCAATGCGGACATGGCACAAAGTGCCTGAGCTAAATCCTCGACTATACTATAGTTCTGGGCAGCGAGGGCATTGGGATTATGTGCAGTCTTTCATCAAACACCCGAGGGTGAAGCACTGGTTTTCAGTAATGGGACGTTCAATATGTAACGGTTCATTCAATGGTAACGATGTGGAGCCTAACCATTCCTAGGAGGAGCGTAACCACCCCAAGGGGATTTTGGTTTTGCGGAGCTAAGTTGCTTCCTTAGGCAAGGTGAGGCAAGAGTGATGTGGCAAGTCATATCAGCATAAAAGCCCTGCTTGATACGCCCTTTACTTATGATAAGCCCTTGAAAGCTCTTTCCTCAAAGAAAATATCCTTCCTGCAAGCCATTAATTAAAGCCCTTTCTTCTAGGTATTTATCTGGTAAAGTAACTCCAAGCCCGACCTTTGAGGGACTAGGTCTTTCTTTCAAGCCCTTTCCTTTTACCTTTCACTCTAGGCCCTTTCACTTCCCATGAATGTCCGGTCTCAAAATGCCGGGTCCTACCATTGTTTCCTTAAAACGGGTTACTCAATGCTGGCTGCCTAAAGGTGAAATTGATCGGGTAAAATGAACATTTGCGGGTAACTCCTCCTTAGAGCGGCTCCCCAATGAATGTATTTATCCCAATGTATTCCTCTCCAAGCTGGGCTGGTTTCAAATAATAAACAAGTATGTCTTTCCCCCAAGTATGTAGTCCATATCCATGGTGAAGGTTATTAGTAGGAGGGCAGGTAATGACAGAAGCCCTTTTACCATTAAGTAACTTCACTTTTAGCAAACCTTTCATGCTCATTTATGGGGGGACCACTTAAGGAAAGGTCTTTACAGTGTAGGCCAGCACCCCAAAAAGGTTGTTACAGCCTACTACTTTTTACTTTACTAGCTACTTTCCTTTTAACGGTTCGTATAGCCACTGGTGTAGGCGTATGATCATCAACTGTTGAATCATATATAACGAGCAGTAGTAACTCGCTCTTGGTATGAAGGTATTGCCAACATAGCTGTCATGAAAAGCCTGCACATAGTAGTCGTTCACAGCCCATGGTCCCCTTGCCCCACTCACGAGCTAGGCGTCAACTAACTCTAGCAACAAAACGTCTAGCCATGGTCTAAGCCTGCCTGTTTTATAAAGCAGCTGACTTAGTCGTAGTTTCACTCTAGACGTTGTCTTGCCAAACGTTATAGCAGATCACGGTTTCGACTAGCTTATTCGGGCGGGTTCTTTTGTAAAGCCCGGGGTTCATTCAACTCTTGGGTGATTTCGTGAAGCCTAAAGCGAGCAAGCACCAAAGGCGCTCACTAAACCTCCAATCGATTCCAGCCAGCCAATCATAGATTAACTTAGGGACTGTCAATCTTCAGTAATAAGAAAATCCATTTCTGTGCCCCAACTGTGTACCTCACTCACACTCTCAGGAATAGACTTGCCTGCCGTATCTGGACTGAACTGAACGTCTTTCTTTCATGAATTGAACTTAATTGAACGGATTAAACAAAACGGGTATGCTTGAACTCCTATCCATGGGTGAATATATATCTTGCTTGTGTGGGGTCCTTCACTCTGGTCCGGTCAGTGGAAACACGTCATGCCAGGGAGTATCGGTGGTTCGTTTAATCGGTGACCTCACACGACTTCACTTCCGTGCCCTCTGGCCGATCTGGGCCAGTATCTGTGTAAGAATCCACTCAGATTGGTGCACCTCACTCCTGAAGTTAAGAACTTTCCAACTGAATAAACCAATTTGCAACCCCTGCCTTCCCACCAACCACCGAACCAATTAGGAACCGTCTTTCGAACCAACACCTCACTTTACCGAACAACGAAGGCCTTTACTGCTTCCCTCAAAATTGAATCACCTATTGAACCTTGCTTTTTGTCCATCTCCATACGCTCATCGTCCCCAATCACTTCGAACCAAAACCCACCCCACCTGTCGCAATTTGAAATAGTTGTGGCAATTGTTGTACTAATTTCAAATCAGTAAGGTGTACCCCTTTACCTTAATGGCGTAGCCGTGGTTATAAGAGCCTAGGAAGTTAGTGAGTACGTGGGCCTCTAAGAGCGTATGAATTGATAGGAAGGTAGCGTTCAAGTAATCCTACTGCTAGGGTAGGCTAGTCCATGAATCTTAGGGACTTTGAAGGGTCCAAAATTTTAATGTCCAACGAGTGCTGCTTTCTTAAAAAGGCCTCATCGCCGAGGATTGCAGAGTGTTTTTCAAGTGTGAAAAACCAACATCTTGTTTGATGTCTATTATCTCAGCTAACCCCATACGTGCTCGTCTCGTCCGTGGACGTTCGTTTCATTTCATTCCTCCTCAGTATACTGGTGAAAAGGGGTCAGTAGTTTTTTTATTTATCTATTCCCACCCAACCGGAGTCGCTCGACTAAAGGTATATATACTACCTATGCTGATTCTCTTTCCTTACTTCCTTGTTAGACCACCCTATTGTGCAGTCCTTACCAGAATGCTCTGAATTACAACCCACTATTGCGTGCGATAGAGGCCACCCACATAATCCTATCCGTGATCTATCCGGGCAACCTGCTGAACCGGGTATACTTCCTTGCCCGATGCGGACAAGCACCTACGGACCTTCATAAAAGACCAGAATCAATCCACTTATCTACTGAGCCGAGAAGGAAGCAATTATTCTTATACGCTAATGATATAATGCCTGCCTATGCAGAAAGAGATATTCACGCATGGGAAGAGATAAGTACACCTCCCTACCTACCTTCGTTACTTAATCTCTTTCGTTATCTATTTAGAAGTCATGTCTTGCCTTTGGGAATAAATATAGGTATGAAAATAGAGGGAAATACTTCGTTATATCTGTGGATATCCTTACATAGCTACATAGTGCGCAGTATATCTGAAGCTCAGTTTTACATTATGAAATAGCTATTTAAGCTAAAGGATCTAAAGTAGCCGCCACTGGTGTAGGCATCCTCGAATGGGATAATGACGTAATTACATATGTAACAAGCTGTTGTAAATCTATGTTGGTGTGATGCGCTCACATGTGACTCCACAGTGTCGTCGATCATAGTGCTGTACCTGCCTTGTGCCATGCCGGGGCTGTTTGATGTGCCCCTTCTGTTGACAACTTGGCTCTCTATATTTTGGTGGGGAACATGGGAACATAATAAATCATCCGTTCATTGGATCAATGGGTGAACTAACTCCTTTTCTCGGGTATCTCTTGTAATGTGGTCCTTATCCTCCCTCCTCTCGGTCAGTGGTGAGATGTAGGCCTGCCTTCCTTATCACTTTCTTCTCTCGGGTCTGGATGTAAACAACCTTGTCCTTCTGTCAGGGGATGTATCGTTCACCATCGGTATGGGGATAGGCCAGAACCTTCCTTCAGTCTGTCTGTATCAACCTTATAATAATAAACCACGCAAGCGCTAGTAAGTTCGGCTCATGAATTGATGCCAGGTCATCGCGCCCCCCCATATATATAATCACTTCGAACAATTGTTTCGGCTACTAAGCTTGGAGCTACGGACGGTAATGGGGAAAGCGAGCTGCATGACTGGACATCTAGCTTCTAAATGCCATTAGAGACGCTCGCCCACTATTCTAAGAAGTTGGATAAACTCCGTTCTAGAGGAATGCTTGGAATGGTTCTGCTTTGCTTGTATTCAAGGCCGCTTGGGCGGGCGAATGCTCATGCTCCCCCATGCATGTAGCCATAAAAGAAATAAGATGCTACATTCATGCATGCATTTGGCTTGTTTGCTGTTTATAATAAATAAGACTGGTAACTTAATTTGGATTGGTTGGGCATGCCACTACGTTTTATCACATGCCATGATGTCCAATTATTACGATAGCACGCCACGCACACAGGGCGCCTAATCAAAATAGATAGTAAGCATCAAGTTGGGGTTTGAGTCAGATAGGTACTCGATTGATGAATTAGCGCCGCCACAGTTACTTAAAGGTGGATTCTATCTCACGAAGGGAATGGTTCGATTAGCGCTGACACTGGATTGAACCGACAGAATCTAAAGCTGGATCTGAATCAACGGCTGTTACTGAATGACTCGCTTTGGAACTAGTTAGTAGGGCTGCTACCTCTGCCAACGATGCCTATGCCTGCCCCCAGGTATGTCTTTTTTGCTCCTGTCCACTTATGCCTTTGCCCATGCTGCTGGTAAAGATTCTTTGTGCTGGGAGGACCTATTCAAACTATATGCTTGCTTCCGGGACAGATTATTTACTATGCTTGCTTCTGGGATTCTATTTATCCTCTCCTGGGTAGGGACTATTTCAATTATGCTCTCTCTCTTCTCTTGGGAGGCCCTATAATCACAATGCTCCTGGGCTTCTTTCTGGGAGGCCCTCTAAAACGCAGCGTGCCTGTACTTTGGAACAGTATTTACGTATGATAAGCAACAACTATCTAATCAGTCTAAGGATTTACTTGAAAAGGGAAGGTGAGTCCTTCCCCTCCTTTGTCGGGAAAGAGCGTAGCACCTTGCCCGATGCGGACAAGCGACTTCGTACGACTTCGTACCTTATTTAGTGGAAAAAGAAAATGGACATAAGAGCTAGTACCGGAAGTATCTATAAACTCTATGACCAGCCAGCTCAAGAGGCCCACTCAATCTAATAGGCAGTATTTAAAAAGTCCCATTTAATATGAATCAATTCATCATCAGATTGCATATTCAGATTACCAATTACATAAGAAAGTTGGATTAAGTCTAAATGCCTGCCTAATCATAGCGGATTCCGGATTGACTAGCTTGTATGAGAACTTACTATTTACAATGGACAAGTTCAACGTATATATGCGAGTATCGGCTGTACAGCAAGGGGACCTATGACAACTAAAAGGGTTATGGGTAGTGCCGTTGTGAAGGCCTGTTGAGCTAGCTGCCTATGCTGCCATGGCTCCATCCAATGGAATGTCTTATTCAGCTTATTCGGGTTGAGATGGGTAGTAACTTCTCTGCTCCTTTCTATCAGCTAAGGATCCACCTATTAAAATGGGACAAGGTCAACGTCTCCATGGCGATATAGTATATCAATGAGGAGTAGTACTTTCTATCTAGTAGTTCTATTCGTAAGCTACGGCCTATCCTAGTGAGAAGGAGGAAGGTGGAATGTTGTACTTGCCACGGAAAGGATGTATCTATGCGATATTATATATCTACTATTTCTGTATAGATCTAGAGAAAAGGCAGTGTCGTTTCGGCCAACCACTGTTTCGACATCCATGCTAGGCTTTCCCGCCTTGTCCAAAATAAGTATCCGTGCACACCTAACTCACTCCGTCGGGATGGGTGATTGAACGTATAACGTATATATGCGAGTATCATATACTTATGATTAGCTCCTTCTGACATTGCCCTAATAAGCAATAACAAAGGTAAGCAGCGATAAAGATAAGCTTATCCTGCCATCCTATAAAAACGTTAGCTAGTACTCTTTGGAATAAGCCATAGCCGTACTTACTAGCTATAATAAAATAGAAATGAATAGTTCTCTACGCCTGGGAACATGCAATAGGTAGTTCTCAAAAGAAATGGGTCGTACTTACAAATGCAATTGGTAGTTCTCTCTGGCTGGAAGATCTATGCGTAGTTCCGGCTAGAATAAGCGACGCTAGTTATCCCTAGTACTCGCACTTGCTAGAATAAGCCTTAGCTATATTATGAACAAACCCAACCTAAACGATTGCTATGTCAGCCATTGCTATGAATTCGAACCTAAGCGATAGCAAAGGTTAGCTTATCAAGCCAATCAATGGAGATGGTCTTACCCGTAGTATTCCCTACATCCAATCTGATTCTCTACCTTGCTTACCTGTATTCCTCTCTACATCCCATCAAATAACCTCTCACCTGTAATATTTCCAACTTAGTTAGGTTAGTTTACTTTAGGGTTCTATTTACTAGGTTGGTGTAGTCTAGCGTTAGGAGGGTGAGATGCGTGTATGGACGGTGAGCGTGCAGAGAGCTAGGTTTATTATGCTTTGTTAAACGAGTTTATGCTAGCTAGTGGGAGCGAGTAGTGTGTTAGGTTAGGTTCGTTTTGTTTGGGGTTGCGTTGAGTGAGGTGGGGAATCCAAGGGTTAGTCATCTATTTGAGGCTATAATGGGTAGATTAGTTCATGTAGTTAGTTCATGTAGGCAGGTGAAGAGCGAAGATATCTACATGTTTCGTTCAAATTGAATGGTGGGGCCCCCCGAAAGAAGTAAGAGCATAGTAGGTAAGGTATTCAAATGGAAGGTGGTTCACTCCAATGCCCAGCCCGATCGTACATGACTGATTGTACATTTTGCCCAGCCCTTTAGCTTCTGGCGATTACTCCCGGCAAGGACTACCGAAAAGTAATACTCCCAGCTATTAAACCTGACAATGATTGGCTATCAGCAAGTACAATAGGCAAGGTGCGGCTATCACCAATCAACTAGCTATTAGCTATGCCCTTCTGTCTGTCTATGATTGGCAAGGATTCCTAGCTAGTACCGGCTACCTGTGCTACTTATGGGAAACCTGCTATTGTCTATCGTCTTGGCAATTACTAGTGGCTCTCGGCAATGATAATAGGCTATGAGCGGAAATTACCTTTAAGCTATGCGTAGCTATCAGCTCAGCTTAAAGTGCTTATCGTGTAAGTCTGCTCCATCTGTGAGGTGCTGTATGTGAGGTGCATTAGTCACCATTGTTCCGTCCGTATAACCCTGTAGGTTCCCATCTCGGTCGGGTAAATATATAAACCAGCCATATCTTCTTCTCTTGTTCGTTGGGTTAATAAGCCAGCAAGCAGAAAGCAAGAGAGATAAGGCAGGTAGGCATGCATGACTGTGTCCATTCGGTGTTTACATGCTTAGGTCTACGTATCGTAAGTAAGTAAGAGATGACTCTTCGGCAAGCATCACGTTGGATTGAAAAGAGAAGTGTGCCTTAGAGTGTTGAAACCGTACCGTAGCGTACCGTATCGTGATAGGTATGGCCTCTCATTTGGTTCTGGATGGGGAAAGGGGCCTGCCTTATCCTCTTTTATCAGGCATGGGAATGGAGGGAAATAAGAAAGCAAGCAAACCCATCAGAGACAGGAAAAGATACCTTGCCAAGAGGCCTAGCCGAGCAGAGACAGCAGGCCTAGCCTGGAAAAGAGGACTAGCCATAAGGCCTTGCCAGGAGCTGCCATACTCATATGAGCCATAGCTGCATTAGCATACAACATATAGAGCATAGAAAGAATAGCCTGTTAGGCTAAGCCAAGTAATATTCTTTTTCAAAGTGGTTTCCGCTGGTGCAATGCTGTATGCCCAACCCACCTGTTCCGTTGTCCTACAGCTCTATGTGAAGCTCTTTCATCCGATCCAATGCTGTAAGTATAAATAAATAGCAGGCAAGTCTAATGGTAAGCGGCGGGGAAAAATTGAGTTCTCCTATTGATACCAAATTAGTTATATATATATATTATGTTACCTTTTAACCACCAGAATCCATTGAGCCAAGTTGACACCAGATGGCGAGGAGAAGAGGGTTTTCAAGTTGTTACCTTACGAGCATATCGATCAATTGAGTTCAAAAGATTGGACTGAAAACTGATTTTTCTGTCGCTGGCCGGAAGGTGCGGACAGGATAGATAAAGAAGTATTTCACCCAACATACGTGTGATAAGTCCTTACCACAGATAAAAGTAGATAAAGAGAGATAGTACCATAAAGATTTTCCAATTTGAAAGTGTCAGAGGCCGGGCCCGAGGAGCCATTCTTGTGTCCTGTGAAGCTGACCAGCTAAGGGTTAGATTTAAAGCTCCCAGATAGAACTCACTTTGAGGCCTGTTGTGTCTTCTGTAGGCCGGGCCCAAGGAAGCAATCCTATTCCCCTAATGATGTCTTAATGCTGCCCTAAGACCCGCTAACTGAGCTTACCTAATTTCCCTATGGCACTAGATAAATGTAAAAAGAGGATCTTTACGGGCTGGCTACCACCCCACCCCGGTATGAAAGTGGAGATAAAGCATGAAAAAAAGGCCTCTGATACGGGTTTAGAGCATACCTTCGATACCCGCCGACATCCGGATCAAAATGTAGGGACCCCTCTGACAGGGATAATTCTTAAAGTCCCGGGGTAGGATACTCAATCATTGATTATTAAGTGGTAGAACCAGTGGCCCTATCAATGGCAGGAGGCAAAGCGCACCCACCCTTATGGACGAAAGGCCCAAGTTAGAAATAAAAAATGCGTTCTATAACCGTTTTGGGAGGTCAGATGATAGATTCATTCATTATCCGCATGTGCAAACTAGCATTAGATAAAATAATTTATTACTTTATAACTTTTACTTCTCGCTAATAATTAATAAGCTCTGACCCTCAGATATAAGCTCTTTCCCTAACCCATATCTTAAGGAGACCTCACAACTCCCTAAGAAAAGGATGCTTTAATACAGCTGCCCTAAGACCCGCTAACCCACAGCCACAGCTACGGCTAAAGAGCTAAGGAGAATCTATCCTTACTAACAGCCGCCTTAATGCTAATACCCAAGGCTCTCCTCTACCAACGGCTAATGCTCTCTAACCTTCCTAATTCCCACAAACAGCTTCCCCATGGGCTCTTTGTTGTAGTTTGGGATGTCAGTAGTATGCGTCGATAGTAGTTATTATAGTGGACCCAGCTCAAATAGAAGATTTTATAAGTAGCAACATCAAATATAATTATAATTGTTATCATATCCTGAAAGAGTCAAAGGAAATCTGAAAAGCCTTACAACTGGACCCGGCCTCCGGAAGACACACTGGGATCAAATTATAATAACTTTCAATAACTAGGCAATACCCAGCTTTGAAAGAAGAATGAAACACATAGGTTAATAAAGAAACTAATAATATGGGAGATAATAATAGGGTAGGGAAGCCGGTAGTGCTTCCGGTAGGGCGGAGGTGCCTACCTAACGAACCACTTTGCTTTGCCTTCCTCGTGGGGCAAAGATCTTCCTACATAAGGAAGATGGGCTGCGGCCTCAATCAGGGATGTATCCAAAGATAGCTAGGGTCGATGACGATCTATCCGGATACATCTCAGCGAGCTCGGATTTTACGTTGTATCCTCCTTAAATGGATCGCGTCTGGGTGATGAGCGATTCGTCATGACCAAATGACCTGAGGCGGCTCTGTAAAGCGCCTCTGACTCTCCACTTCCACTCGACACCAATCCCCATCCCCCCTTCAACCCCATTGATGTATTATATATTTATTAATCCATGTTGAAACATATAAAGAATATATAGGACTAAAATGAATAAGAATTCCTAAAAGAATTACAAAAAAGTAGTAAGTAAAGTAAGGAGTC
>Ga0233342_1000107_pt1 | contig 26178 bp, 17 predicted proteins | sample GEONDECOMP273_FD_180706 | JGI IMG/M metagenome (GOLD analysis project Ga0233342, IMG submission 180706) | Leaf litter microbial communities from Shasta-Trinity National Forest, California, United States - GEON-DECOMP-273 | ecosystem: Environmental > Terrestrial > Plant litter > Unclassified...
CAAAGACCGGGTGGGTGTTAAAACCTGATCTGCCTTCTCTCTTCTCGATAGCCAAGTGTAACGGGTGGGTGCCTGACCTGGATTCTCTCTATCAAAAGCCAAGTGCTAATCGGATCTCCGTCATCTCCGTCATCTCCGTCGGAGGAAAATGGATCTCCGTTGGAGGAACTTATCGGAGCAAATTAGGAGGGAAACTTCTCCGTAAACATCTTCTTCGGAGGAAACTTAGAGGGAAATTGCTCCGTAAACATCTTCTTCGGAGGAAATCACAGGGAAATTGCTCCGTAAATTGGATCCCCCATTTTATTGAATTAATTTTAGACTCACTTCCTATAAATCACAAAAACTTAATCCTGAGTCAAAATGCTCGGCGAATCCGATGCTTTTCCCCACGTGGGCGCTAACGGCGAATCCGATGCTCTTCCTACCATGGCTGCCTTGGCAAACAAAGAGCATCGCAGTTGTATTACCAGAAATGATCTTTTTCCCTCACAAAAAGCATCGCAGTTGGCCCCCTTTATCGCGTCGTGACTGTTGAGAAAGAGAATACAGGTAGGTAGTTCACTCCCTCCCTCCTCAGTATGTGTGGGCTGTTTATAGAGAGAGAAGAGAGAAGGCAGGTCAGGTTTTGTGTGACACCCATCCACCCGTTACACTTATCTGTAAGGCACCCACCACACCAACCACATAATCCAAGCCATCCGGTAGTAAAACAATATAAGCTGGAGGTAAACAAAGGTAAAACCTACCCTCTTGGCTAATCGGCAGTCCATCCGGTAGTTCCATAAGTGCTGGCAGTATTTCTTCAATCCAGTTTCAACCATTCGATCTCCATCCAACCACGTGTTTTTATCATAAGTTCTGGCTATATATAAACAATAAGGCGGCAGTTCTGAGGATCCAACCCACCCCCACCTACGTTTTTTCTGTGCTACTGACTGATCATGCATCATGTAAGCATCTAAAGGCGGTCCTTTAAATAAAGCAAAAATGGGTCCTTCCTGTGGGTGAGAGATCTGTGTATAGGGTCCTAACTCGAAGTCTGTAAGTGAAACCCTCCCTTTATTGAGCACGTTCGGCAACAAGTTCTAGTTCTAAAGAAGAGCCAAGAGTGGGTGCCCGAAAATAATAGCAGCCATAAGCAGCAGTTTAAGAATATACGAGTCTAGTCCCTTTCCTTTGCATATTCCACAGAAGATTCCGGTTGGCTCTAAAGACTAAGAAGGTGATTTCTCAAGCTCGATATGAAATATATAAAGAAATATCAAATAAGAGAGAGGGCTTTTCACGTCAATGTTCAGAGGGGTGTCCATCAGCGGCGTGTCTACCAGCGATTTGAGGATCGAAGAGGGGAAATGTTTCAACACATGCCCGGATTGCATGGATGGAGGGAGAGCAGTTAGAACAGCTTAGGCAGGTAACAGAGCAGCGTAGAGGCTGCAAGGATAGAGAGTGAGGGGTTGAGGGCTTTAGGGACTTGGCTCACTAGCTATTGGGCTGGGATGGATGGTCTTGTTTAGTGAGCGACTGGCCCGAACTTCATAATTTTCTACTTGTCGTGTGGCAGTCGTTAGCCAAGGAAGTAAATGGGGCCTGGAAAGGGTGAGAATATCCTAGTGCCTGCCTACCCGCATTCCTCAAGCAAGTGTTATTAAAGTCTAGCTTGTGAAAACTGCTGTATGCCAACCCTATCCGTCCAACAGCTCTATGTGAAACCCCCTTTCCCTTCCTTTGCATCCGATGTAATTCTAAGTAAGGCAGTAGTATCTATGGGTGGGTAGAACAGGTGGTTGTTGGTAGCGCTAACATGAGCAAGTGAGCATCCATATCCTGGCAATGCTGTCTGAATTAATAAAAAGTCTCTGGGTTAAGCCCGTCCCGAAAAGAGAAAAAGTGCTGCTACCACTTCACTAAATCACTAAGATTTATGCCTGAAGCAAGTGGTTTATAAGGGCATACAGCACCCCATACACTAAGTAGGGTGAAGGCATTAAACCTTTTGGCACTTTCTGCCAGGGTCTGTAGTATCATGTGGGGGGTGGATCAAAATAATAGCTATAAGAAGGCACGGAGTTATAGGGCATAAGAAAAAGAAATTACTAAAGAAGATCAACAAGGAAGGAGCGGAGCAGCCCGATATTACATATATTAACTAAAAGGTGTTATGGAGAAATAAAAAATAGAAAGGCTAATCCGATCTAAACTGGAAGGTAAGTAAATGACTGACTGCGTCCTTGAACCAACAAAATGGGTAAAGGGTATGGCACAAAGGGATTTCTCTGTATGCATATTGAAGCTTGTCCCACTCACAGTAGTCTGGGTATGTAAGTGTTCTCCGAACATTGGATGGCTAGGATCAAACTATACGTATACGGGTATGTCCTTACCGAAGATGGATGAGCTGGTATAAAACTATAAGTATACGGGTCTGAGACCTCAAGCTTGTGATAACAGTAATTCGATGTCGTGCTCTATCGTCCAGCTTCAGGGCTTCATGGGGGTGGCTCAGATGGTTCGCAATATGGGTAGCTCGTAATAATAGTTAACAGGCAAGTAATACCGGATTTCGGGTGGAAGGGAGAACCCGCACATTCTTTCTATCATTTTTTAAATCGTCAAAGCATCTCCGCCCGGTGACTACTCACTTGCCTCAATGTAAGGAAGACCTATCCCTGTTAGCCCTGAACACTTGCCTCATGAATCTTTGAGTTGCTAGGCGCTTAGACCATTTCATTTGGATTCACTTTCTATGCTTACTTTAGTTATGTCAGTTGGACAGGTTGGACAACAACTGGTATGGGATCGTCAGAACTGCCTTCTTGGATTTAGTCATTATGGCCAAACAATCTTGGAAGGATGGGCTTGCTTGTCGGGTATCTGAGGAACGAAGTCTCCCATCAGAGTTTATAAATTCATTTGTCTTAAGCCAAATTGCTTACGCTCCAGCATGTTAGGTTATTCCTTCCAATCAGGCCAGGTGGGCAGCATAAGCTTATGCGGGGGTGAGGATCGAAGAGGCAAAAGGAAGGTTTATTTCCCACTCGAGAGATCAAACAGGCACTTGGTTTGGGTGCCCGGTTCCGGTCGATCTAAAAAAGCTTTGCCAAAGGCGAATTTTCATAATAAAAGATTGGTTATCTGGTTTAATAAGAAGATCTTCCATCTGAGTTCAAGAACTAGAATTTTTCTATATTCATATTGATTCATTTAATAATTCCCATAGCCTTTGGCTGTACGCCTGAATCCTCAAGTGAAGGCGCGCGAAGCGAAAACCTATTTTACTTATTGGGTGGGGGGAGGGGAGGTAGGTAGAGCCATTACCCAAACTCTACCATTGCAGCCAAGTTCCCACCAACCGAGAAAGAGAAGGACCCCATCGTAACTCCATACCCGAAAGAGATAAGTATCCCATGTTCTCACCATAAAAGATTGAAACAAGTTGTTTACATACGTGATATCAATATGTTACCCAAGTTGATACCGATTGAGACACGATGTTCACTGAAAGCCCCAAGTTCTATCATAACCCTGTTACCTACTGCCCATGTTTGTTTTATAGTAACCCTGTTAGTTCTCATTACACTCATTCGTCACCAACAGCCCGAAGTTCTATCATCAACCAGCCCAAGTAAACTAAGTTACCTACTGCTTAAGGGGCTCTATTTAATCTGGTCTCTCTTCAACCGAATTTTCCCCAATTCAAATAATTAACACGGGGCTCTAGTCAACCTGGTATCTATTAAAACAGCTGGGCCCCATAGCTATCTTTTAACAAATGCTCAGTGGAACATGCTGCAGTTCTATCAGACACTTGCCCCAATGGAATCTGTTATCTCAGCAACCTGCCCAAAGAATCTATGTTACCTACTGCCCATGGTTAGTTCTAGAATCAACCTGGCCTCATCAAACCCAGTTGGTACCAATAGCTATCTTATGCCAACAACTCAGTTCCACCTGCTGCAGTCGGTTAAAACCTCAAGCCCCAGTTAGTTACCAAATGCCCCAATTTCTCAATTCACCCAGCCCAGTTGAGACTTGCGGTTCTACTTATGGACAACTTGTGAATTAACATATGTAAGCATTGTCATTCCTTCCCTATAGTCAAAGTAGGAACCATTCCTGTGTTCCGTAGCGGTAAGTAAGACCGTGTGTTTCGTAGAGTTCGAGGGCTATGGTTCCTCCGTAGAGGATGGAGTTCGAGGAAGAGTTAGAGGGTTATTTTTTCGTAGGTCGGGGGCTATGTTTTCGTCGAGGTCGAGTTAGAGGGGGGTCAAGTTATCTGTATGGCTGCTGCTTCTATGTGGGCTGTGGGGCTGCTACTATGTCTGGCTTGTAGGGTAGGGCTATGTAGGCTGCTACTCCTTCTGGCAATGACCTTCTGGCTATGATCTATGGCTCTGACTGGCAATGACTGGTGCTTATGGTCTCTCTCTGTATGGCGTATGATCTTCTTCGAATTGTGAATAAACGTAAGTAAGCATCGTAATTGCTCCAGTCGAGGTGCGAAGCAATTGTTCCGTAGGTTGAAGCCTATGGGGTAACTCTCTCTCTCTCGGGTTAGAACGAACAGGTACAGAACTATGTCTAGAACGAAGGGGGATGTAGAACGAAGTATGTACAGAACGGGAAACGCACAGGGTCTGATTGCACGGGCGGGCCTTTTATCAATATTGATGGAAGCAAGAATTGTCGTAGCAGGCAGCACTATTGCGCACCTTATGCCTACTTGTACTTAACTGTTATCACCCGGGCATTCACCTTTTCTATTTACAGCTTGGATTGGAAGTTCATGATAATCCTAACCTATATCCATTGGGATGGGTAAACAAGGATGTAGAGCTCAAGGTCACAAAATAGTGTAAGATCAAATTTGCTATCAGTGCAAATTATATTGATTAAGTGGAAATAGATGTAGTACCACTTGATGTGTGTGGTGTAGGGTTTGGAAGCCCCTACATGTATATGAGGGATGCAATCTTCATGAGGAGATAAAACCAGTATCGCTTGATCAAGGATGGGAAGTCTTTCATAAACAATGCACACAAAGGTAAATCCAATATCTCTTTGGTAAGTGCTAACCAAGCAAAGAAGTTAATAAGTTATAGTAGAAAGTTTGTATTACTTTGATTAAGAGAGAATAAGTAAGGTGATGAATTGGTAAAGGTGAAGGCATCTCTCGATGGATGTACTAAAGAGCATAAATGTCAATTGAAGGAGTTGTTGCAGGCATACAAAGAAGTAGTGGTACTACATCTACTAGCAATTCACACCACAGAAGTCTCAAAACAGAAATACAAAGAAGTGTTTGAGGAGCCTAAAGGGTTACCACCTAAGAGGGAAGTGGAGCATGAGATACAGCTGTTGCTTGACTCCCCATTGCCAAATATTGGGCTGTACAGAAAGTTCATCCTGGAAGAATATGAAGTGAAGAAATAGTTGCAGCAGCTGCTAGAGAAGGGAGTGATTTGACCAAGCACCTCACTTTGTGGGTCACCTATCATCATAGTACCCAAGACGGATGGGATTTGGCAAATGTGTATCGACTACAGAGCTTTGAACAAGATCACCCTCAAGAATTGGTACCCTCTGCCCAGGATCGATGATTTGTTAGATCAATTGCAGCATGCCAAGTACTTCACCAAGTTGGATCTCAAATCGGGATACCACCAGCTATGAGTTAAAGAAGAAGACACCTATAAGACCCACCTTCAAGAAAAGGCTTGGTTTTTCTCTCTACCTTGGAAGAGCATATTTCACATGTAATGTAAGTGTTAGAGACTCTGAAAAAGCATCAGCTGCTGGAAAATATTAAGAAATGTTAATTTGCCCGGTAGTCATTGGTGTATTTGGGGTATGTGATTGGTGGAGGGGAACTCAAGATAGATCCCGTGAAGATGGAAGCCATCATAAAGTTGCTAGTTCCTACTAATGTCATTGAATTTAGGAGCTTTTTGGGGGCAGCATAGTACCTATGTCATTTTATATTCTCCTTTTCAGCTGTAGCTGCACCGCTTCATGCCATAACAACCAGTGGTAATAGTTTCCAGTGGGAAAAGAATAAACAAAAAGATTTTATTATATTAAATGAAAGATCAATAAAGCACCAATTATTGCATTGCCTAATTTGCAGAAGCATTACGATGTGGAGACAGATGCAAGTGGGTATACTGTGGGAGCAATCTTGATGCAAGGAGGTAAGCCGGTATGCTATCATTCTTAAATGTTTAATGGTGGAGTCCTAAACTACCCTACATATGATAAGGAACTCTATGCCTTGGTTCCAGCAGTTAAGAAGTGGAAGCACTATCTGATGGGCAAGGAACCCATTATCCACACTGATCACCAGCCATTGCAGTATTTGCAGGCCCAGAGTGAGCTTAAGCAAACCACACACTACAAGTGGATGGGGTTTTTACAATGGTTTCATCTAGTCATCAAGTATAAGAAGGGTAGCACTAATAAGTTGGCAGATATGCTGCTTTCAAGGCCACCCACACCCAAGATTACAGCTTTGGGAACTCTCATGCACATGGAGAAGATGAGGCCTTTAAAGAGGTGTTTCAGCAGGGGCCAAATTCATGTAGAAGAAGGTGATGGTAAGGATGACTATCATCTGTAGAGTGGGTTTCTCTACAAGCTAGACAATCTCTGTGTTCCCAAAGGTGAAAGATTACAGCTTATCAGAGAGGCTCACACCTCCAAGGTTGCAGGACATTTTGGTGTTGGGAAGACAGTTGCCAACTTACAGAGGTATGTGTATTGGCCCAGAATGCAAGAAGATGTAGCTCGGTTTATTAGAGGATGCATACTTTGTTGTACCAGTCTTTGTTGTACCAGTAAGCCTAGTAACAGAAAGAAAGGTTTATACAATCCCTTACCTGTACCTACTAGATCCTGGGAAAGCATTTACATGGATTTTATGAGTGGTTTGCCAACAACCAGGAAGATACATGATTATCTGTTTGTGGTAGTTTACAGGTTCAGCAAGATGTGCATTTTTATGCCTTGTAAAAGACCGGGACAATAAGTAGCAAACATGTTCTTTGAAAAGGTCTGGGTGCACTTTGGGATACCAAAGAGCATCATCTCAAATGGGGATACCAGATTTCTCAGTGCCTTTTGGACTACACTTTGGGATAAGATGGACACCAAGTTTAAGAGGTCTACAACTTTCCATCCACAGACAGATGGGCAGACATAAGTAGTCAATAGGAAATTGGTTTAGCAGGGGTTCAGAAGCATCCAAAGACTTGAGATGAAAATCTGATTTATATTCAGCACTCTTCTAACAGGTCAGTCCACACTTCTACTGGTAAGTCCTCTTTTGACACTTGCTTTGGGTATTTGCCACCTTCACCCTTAGATGTTGTATATGGATAGCAAGGAGTGAGGGATTTATCATAGGAGATGCATTAAAAGCATAAAAATTTGTTAATAAGATCAGGTAGATCCATTTGCAAGTACAGGAGACATTGAAGAAGTCATAGGAAAAGTATAAGGCCCGACATGACCAGCATAGAATTGAGAAAGCATCAAAGTGGGAAACAAAGTCTGGTTACATCTAAACAAGGAAAGGCTATAGGGTCCTGGTAATAAAATAAAGGCTCTGCGGTATGGTCCTTTTGAAGTATTGGAGACGATGGGTAGGGTAATAATGCCTATAGACTCAGTCTACCCCCCCATATATGCACATTTACTCAGTAGTGAATGTATAAAATAGGAAACTCTATGAGCCTTCCTTGTCCTCCTAACGTCGAGCAAGCAATAAACCATGTTGGATTAGGAAGTTTATGAGCAGGTCCTACCTACCATAGAGCACTTAGCACCAGAAGCTCAGGCAGAGTTGGCATAATATACAGTTTTGCAGAAGAGGTCCGATTGGTTCAATCCACAAAAAGGGCTGCCTGCAATTGGTTCTTTATACCTATTTCTATTGAGTCTTACGTGAATGGGTAGCAAGAATCACCTTTAGCCTTCATCACCAGCAGCCTCACCGAGTAAAACAGAAGGAAGGAGCCATAAGAAGCCTAAGTCCACCAAGTAAGGCACCCACCAAGTAAGGCACCTGCCAAGGACACGTACACAAATAAAAAACACCACGTCCGCTAAGTCCACTACAGGAGGTACGTTACACTCATAGCCGCTAGCCGATACCCGGGAGCCCATACCCGCCGGTCTATGCCAGTCCGCCAAGAGACCATCATCCCCCATTAGGGTATATGCCAGTTGTCACCGAGTTGAAGGCCCAGTGCATGTCGAAGAAAGAACAGTTGATTGTTTGCTTTCTTACACTTGCCCGGGAGTAAGGCAGCCGCCAGAGTTGAACGTGAGATATGAGGTTGAGCCATTATAGGCAAGGACATTCAAGGTTCTTTAGTAACAGCGTAAGGTGCAGCACCCATTCCCATAAATACTTTACCCATTACAAGCCCCCTTAATGCGCGATTTGGGAAGATATTTACGCTCAGTCCAAGGAAGGCAACCGCTCAGTACACATAAGGCACCTGTAAGGTACATCCAAGTATGCGTTAGGAATCTGTAAAGTAAATCTGCCAAGTCCGTGTCTACCCAATCCGCCCAGTACGCGTAAGGAGCCTGCCAAGTTAAGAAACCACCACCCAGTATGCGTAAGGAAGGAACAAACCTGCCAAGTACAAGTCCACGTGCAAGTTCACCAAAGCCGCCAAGTAAGGCACCCCGCTAATAAAGGCGGACTTCTTTTTATCGCCTGGGGACATATTTATTCTCTCCTCATCTGTTGGCAATATGTAATTATGGTTTTTCTTATATGTAATTATGGTTGAAGTTTGAGTTTTTTTTTATCCGTTTTAAGGCTTTTAAGACAGGGCAACAACCAGGTCAGAAGTCGTTCTGAAACGTTGGTTTCTTAGCGAGATACGAATTCGCTCGACTGAGGTACGAGGAAGAGGGCGCGAAGCTTGAGGTACGAGGGTGAGGAGTTAACTAGATAAAAATGTGAGTTTTACCCGGATGGATTCAATATGCATGCTTCTGAACCCCCACAACCTAGTTATATATCTTAAATTGCATCTACGAAGGGGCGAGGTAATTAAGTAAGTAATAAATAAGGTCATCCACTTTGAAAGCGCAACCTTTTTTGGTAAGCGGCCTTGTAAACGAGGTAATTTTGAAAGTGAAAGGGTGGCCTATCAAGATGGAAAGTGAATATGCTCTTTTTAGCTCCTTAGATAGTGCCCGCTCCTTTTTCATATTCGGCTATATGGATAGTGCTAGTAAACGACCATGGAATAAAATTCTCTTGGCACTCGCCTAAGCCAAGGCCTGACCCCAAATAAGTAAGATTAAATAAAAGATGCGTGTGCATTAGGTCGGAGGCATATGAAATAAGCCTAAGCTGTAACCCCCGGAAGTTCCTTAATTTCCTCTAGCTATATGTGGGAAGCCAATTCAAGGTCTACTAAAGCTTCGACATTGTCCGGCGCAGTTAATACACCTACAGCTTATCCTTTTCCGGGTCCCTTTCATTAGAATAAAAAGTAAAGCCGCTAGCTCATACATAAAGATATAGCAGCCATTCTAATGCGGGCAAATCATCATAATTGACATGCCCCCGGTTCATTGACCGGCAAGCGGCTAAAGGAATTGATTCTATCCTTCCTATAAATAAAGCTAAGCATCATGCATAGGTTCCAAAACATACAAGAATCTACACCTGGCATTTACTACCGGCATCGACACTTGGAATTTACTCTTGGATCAACTGACTATTGGCAGACTGGCACGGGTGGGAAATGCTGGGCTATCGATTCCCAACCATAGAAGGCATCTACTCCTACATCTGTTGGCGATCAATTAAATCAATCCTATCCAGGTGGCTTCACCCAACTCTATCCATGTTGGCGGCAAGCAAACCGTCCATGGCAAGTTCATAATCTCCAGGGATAGCACGAGAAGGCAAGAAAGCACCTTCGGCAGCAAGTTCAATTTATCAGCAGGTGGGTGTGATTCAAAGCGTCGATCATTCCGTACCGTGTTAGATCGATGTGTCATGGTGTGATATTGACTTGTGTCTGTTGTGAAGGGGGGGTTTCGTTATCTTTCGCGTATGGTGGAAACTGAGGGTATCAATCTCTTCGGTGGGTCGCTAGGGTAAATTGCTTGGGATGCCGGGTGAACTGAGTCCTTCAGATGAACTGCAACATCAGGTTCCACTGGCTGGGTGTGACGATAACTGATTGATTCGAGAATTGAGGTTTGTAAGGACTGGACAATGTGACTGTGCCTTGGGCGATGTGTACTTGGCAGGTGTAGGTGGGAAGTGAATCGTTCGCCCGGTGGACCGCCTTACCTCCACAACTATGTACGCTGTAAAACCAATTAATCAACCAGTGTCCGGGTCCACTTCGAAAAAATGGGTGTAGTCCAGTCCGTCTGTTGAACCGTCTCACCCCCTCGCCCCTAAGGAAGATCCTCCAAAGGGTGACCCCGATGTCCGGCCGGCCCAAGAAAGCAATATCTAAGAAGCGCTATCAGGTTGTGTGGTGGTGGGCAGTTGTAATGGATAACATGGGTTAGGTTCAGACTGGCTAGAAAAGATAAGATATTGCTGTACCCACTTCGCCTTTTTATTTAGTTAAATAAATTCATTATAGCATTTTCAGTTTATTCTTTCCATCCATCCAATCAGGCAGGGTGCAGTAGAAGCGGGTTAAGGGCTTCGCGCCTCTGCTCTTCAAAGGCCAGCCAACTCAGAGTACTAATCAGCTGTAACTCGCTTCCCCAGAATCCTACTCATCATTTGGAATAATAAAATTAATCCAAATTGTCTACCCATAATACTTATCAGTTAAGAGAATCGAATCAATCTTGTAACTCGCTCTCCCGTAATATGAATCAGTTGTAATGCCTCCCTGGAAGATGCAATTAAGTGAGATAGCTCATTTGTCAGTACAGGTTTGTCATCCTGGGATTCGTCCAGGATCTAGGGCCCCCTGTGAGTAAGCAGGTGCGGATAGAACTGAAAGCATATATGGGGTAATGGGTAACGCATATTGAATGGGGGATAATGGATACGTGCTATTGGCGGTTCAGTTGGAACTCCTCTCCCTCGTGCCTCGGTAGAGCGGCTCGTATCCTCGCTCCTCTCCTCACCCCTTTGATAATTTTCAATGAGATAACCCATATTTTTACAAAAATTGATTGATGCCCATCAGCGTTATACTTCTCCCTTACCCATAGCCCATGTTGCGGAGGTGAGTTGAGGTGGTGAGGTTAGTAGAACAAGGGTCAACAATTAGTAGGCGTCTTTGTTTAATGAGCTCTGGTTTCCTACCTACAAAGGAGTGGGAATTACAAAATGGGCATTCTGGCGTACGAACAGCCTTCGGAGTGTGAGGTGAAGCGGACCAACAAAAGACACATTAAGCAATGAGTCCGTGGGTGGGTTAGTTAGTGGGGCGTTCACAGACGAATGAGTACCCTCCAGGAGCCAAACACAGACCAGTCATTGTGCAGAGTGTGGAAGAGAAATACATATTTTGATGATGATCCTACCACTTGCTTCCTTCTATTTGGGTGTCGATCGCTAATGCTTGCCGGATAGAGAAGGCATCGCATGAGGTTACGCAACAGGAAAGAAACAATGGCTCGGGTCCCCCTTTAACCTCTACTGGTCCCGGGATGCTAAACTTGGTACAATCTGCCCCTTTGAACTTGATTAGAGTTGTTTGTGAGTCATCCCCTGCCTCCACGAAGAAGATGAAGGACCAACCACCTCCCCACGGAGATGAAATAGGACTGATCGTTATCGTTTGGAAAACAATTTCTAAAACACTTTCATTCACTAGTTTTGATTACTATAATTGTGGGGCCAAGGGACCAACTCATCAGGGGACTCAAACCGGATTTTCTATTTGATAAGATATAACCTCTACCTCCTACCGTCTTTGGTTTTTCGCGGCTCGTTTTCTCGATCTCCTAGCGACTACCTTGGAGCGGCACTTACCTTTAAGCAATGACTAGCGGCAATGACTAGCGTCTATATTATTGGCTATCTATGTGCGTCTATCAGCTATGATCGGCTATGTAAAGTGCTTATTGTGTTAGTCTGCTGTGTTAGGTGCTGTATGTGAGGTGCTGTAGTAACTATTGTTCCGTCCGTAGAACCCCTGTAGGGTCATATCTGTCGGGTAAGTATAGAAACCAGCCACCATATCTTCTCTTGTTCGTTGGTTGATTAAGCCAGCAAGCAGCACCCTATTAAAGAAACCCCCGCTTTGAAAAGTGCTTCCTTCATCCAACAACTTCAACTCATACCCTTCCTTTCTTTTTAGCACCTGGTTCAGGGCAGATCTATTTCGCCTTAGGGCGGGAATACTAATTAGGGAGCTCATTTCATTATTAAATAATCCAGTTTACTAAATACAAAATTGATTTCTTTAACCCGGATGGATCATACCTGTTGGAACTCATATACACCCATTGTTTCTTTATAAAAAGCACATTTGGGAGGTTTTTGGGTATCGACCTGCCCAACCTAAACCAGGTGCCAGTTTGTTGATATCGGGTGGGGATCTGATTTATAAGCTTAATATCAAGATTACTTAGAACCCGCGACCTTTGGACATTTCATTACTGTTACCACTAACTTGAGTGAGGTTTCAGACATAGCCCCCGTATCCTTACAGTCTTAACCCAGCCATGTTCGGGGAGCACGCACATACCCTTCCCTTACCCTGAATGTAAGTGGATATATAAATCTTATTTGTCTTCTATTTCATGTTTGGAGTTCCCCTACGCAAGCGCCTATAGAGGGGGGGAAAAGGAAGGGTCAAGGCACAGCCCTAATAAAACCTTTGTAGGTCCCCTAATTTCCATTACGTCTTCGTTGCATTTAAACCTCCCCTCCCCCCAATTATTGGTATTATTGATGTTATATTTAATATAGTTATATTTATAGATATAGATATATATATATAAATATATGACACATGAAGAAAACATCTAACCCTTAGTATAAAGAGAGGGACAATTACACACTTGTTTAGTATAGGTAGGTAGCTCTGCTCATCTACACTCACTTCGTACATGCTACAGGCATTCACATCATACTTGATACTGGCATTAATTCAAAGGCCACACTTACTCTAGGCTTATACAGTCTCAGTTGTCACAACGATATGGTTGCATATTGATGGATCCAGATGTCTTATTCTCTATTTTAATTGATCAATATTGATTGTATTCATTTGATTTGATATGATGAGGGTGGGGAAAAGAGATCCTAAAATAGGAAAGAAGGTCTCTAACGAAAAGTGAAAATATGTCTTATTTTACGAGTATGATGATGGTTCTACCATCTATTATTATTTTTGATCCTCTATTCATAAGCTATGTGGAAAATGCATATCCACAAATTTATGGGATCCTGGGCTGGCTGGGCTGCTCGGTTGGGATGGGCTACTCAGCTTGGGCTCATGGGCTGCTCGGCTAATCAAATGTGGCTTGCATACTCAGCTGCTTTGCTATTCGACTGGGATACCACGCTTGGCTTGGATACTGTGATACCCGGATACAATCTAGATACCGGGCTGGGCTGGATACAGTCAGTGACAATAGCCGAGCATACAACTCCACCTCGAACGAACCTACAATAACTTTTAGTACAAGAGACAACTGGTTAAGACAGCCAAGGACAACACAAGTGGGTTTCACGTTGCCTACTGAGACTTGCATATATACGTTGAACTTGTCATAAAGAAATACCGGTAGTAATAGCCCAACAGGGAGGGCAAGGAGGGTATTTAGTAACAAGAAGAAAACCTCTATTCCTCTCTTTTGAAAACCATTCTATTATAGGGGTAACCCCCATTTTATCTTCCAGCCGTCCATCAAGAAGTAGGATAAGGGCCCTAATGGGATTGATGTTCACGCCTGGTATCACAATAGAGTTTAGCCCAAACTTGCTTGCTTCGCCTCATTGTAACATTATTTCATCCTACACCCGGGCATGAACCCACGGAAAATAAATGTAAAAACCCTGGCAAAGTGCCTATGCACACTCCTTCTTAAGTTAAGCATTTAGGCCATAACATTATAGCTTGCTTTCGGTGATGCGGATCAGAAATATTCCCCTATCCAGCCAGTTGGGTAGGCCATTGACCCTGCTTTTATTTGTATAAAGTAGTTTTGATGGTAGCGATTTGTGTTAACTCTCATTGCGATTACGAAGTTGTGATAGAGAGCAGCAAGAGATCAATAAGGTAGGTTCCATTGTGGGCTTTCTTTCGGCGAATGTCCGTAGTTGTTGGCGGGATGATTCGAGTATTCCCTGGTGGTCTTGTTGTTCCGGTTGGTCTAGGTCCGAGCCACTGGTAAAAAAGCCTCCGAGACGTGGTGCTTGCTTTGTTGATGCTGCTAGCTTGCTGATTCTGCAAAGTGGGAATTTAAGGAAGCAATGGTGGCGTCTGGTCGCTGAAAGGGATTGTATGGTAATTTGCTAGTTAAAACCTGCCTGGCCTTACTCATCTGGGAATTTAAGAAAGCAAAATGGGCGTATGATATGATAAGTAACCAGCCATGTTTTTGCTTTTCACGCCTGCCTTCTTCTGCCTTCCCTAAGCCGCTGGTTAGACACGGATGATGCTTAAAGTGAATAAATGAAATCTGCCCTATCTCTAACATACGGGGTAACAAACTACCTTTGTGATGTAACTGCAGCTACCTCTGCTTCTGGCTTTGATGCAGGGATTGGTTCCGGTCAATAAGCTCATTGGCATCATTCATTGATGAAAGAGAAACTGGATCCACCTAGGCAAATGGCTCTGCTGCTTGCTCTGTATCTCTATATGGGGATGAATCTATATCTGAGCTTTAACTGGTACCAGGACATTAATGGGCTAGATCCATTGCATTTGACCCCGGACCGGCTATCATATAAGTTCATATCGCTCAGCATTCTTTAGAGTTTGAGAGCAGATAGCAACGGTTCCTGCAGATCCAGATCCAGACCCAGCGATTCGTTAGAATCCAATTGCAGTTGATCCAAAGCGGGGAGAGCTTTACCACCGTCACCAGCAGCTTCCGAAGCGGCACTTGTAATAGTAGCGGATACAGGAGCATATCCGGGATCATAGCCCGCTGTGACAGTTCTATATTCCCCAAGTGCGGTGGATCGGTACCTAGTTTCCGTCTCACCAGCAAAGGTAGCAGTCCCAGCTTGTATGCCATCATCTCGCCTAGCGCCCCTAAGACCCCTACAGGCCTTACTCTATTATGGCTCTAACAACATCCTTATGTATGAGGTTATCTCTGGCCGCCCTCGGAAAATAGAAGTAGAGCGCTCTCGGAAAATACGAATAATTATCCTCTGCAGCTACTCTCGGAACAATCAAAATTCTATTGAGTGAGTGAGGAGAATCCAAATAAACTAGTAAGGATGGAACTAAGGCTAGTACTGATTATAGCAACGGGCCGGGAATGGCCAGTACTAAAGCAAGTGTCTATAGGGCTCAGACTAAGGGGAACAATAAAGGTGTGAACGTAAAAGGACTAAGGCTATGAAAGCTTGTGCCCTAAAGGCGGACATGGAGCTTACGGCAAAGGTGGCAAGGCTCGTAAGAGTGAAGCTCATTCAAGTCCCAGCCCAAGCATCACAACAAGCATTACCAGGCGCACCAGCACAAGGAGGAACAGGCCTAGCAGCCTCCCCATCAACACCAGTTGAATAATCAACATCATTATACGCCAGAAATTCAATTATTGAAATCAGTTGAAGGAGCATAATCAGCATTCCCAGCATCATTATAACCAGCAGAGCCTGGCTCAGCAGCACCAGAACAAGCATAATTCCTAGCATCATCAGTTGAGGCATAATTATTAGCAGCATTACGACCAGCATAACCAGGAGCATCATTATAACCAGGAGAATTTCCATCAGCAGAAGAAGCAATCCCGGGATCATTTCTAGCAACAACACCAGTTGAACCAACGGAATTCCCATCATATGCAGGAGCATTCGCAGCATCAACGGAAATGGCATAAGCAGTTTAAGGATCAGTTCCGGCATAACCAGTTGAATTTCCAACATAACCAGTTGAAATTGGATTACCAGCTTCCTCAATTCCCGTAGCAGTTTCATCTGCAGTTTAAGGAGCATTACGACCAACAGACTCATAAGACCAGTTGAACCAACATCAATCTTTTAAGGTCGTTGAATGAACCGAATTGTCACTCTGTGTACAATGCCAGGCACACAAGGTATTTGCAATGATCCCCACCTACGCTTCGTACGAAAGGTTTTAATGCCCTTCCGCGCACTCGTGAAACTACGGTCTTTCACCTCTTCTTCGGGGCCCACAACAAAGGCGGCCTACTATCGTCTTCGCAGGCTGCATTCCAGCCCAACGAATATAAAAGTTTGTTTCCGCTGTCAAACTCTGGTAAGCAGCTTGCCTGCCCTTATCTGTTTATCGAGTGTGTTCTTGCTTGCAACTGTATTCTTTATACCTATATGGATGGTAGTTTATTTCCAACTTCCCTTAGTGCTTCTTCTCCCCGATGAGAATCCCCCCCCGGTGCAGCAACTGAAATTCAGTTCCCATTGAGGCAGCATTATGATCCACACGGCACAATTAATGATATGAATAACGACTACTTTTCGCTAGTGGCGCCAGTGGCGTATGCACCTGCTCATTCGTTGTTACTTCGTATTCCGAATCGGATTCCAACACTTCCAATACAGACCCTCTAGACCTCCTCGGGTCTTTTTCCAGTCCAGCCAGAAGCTTACAATTACACTTTCAATACCACTAGATTACGAACTGCTTGATCGCATTGCACTGTTGAAAAGCGTCATGGTTACTTCTCCAACAATACCACCTTTTTTGGCAATGTGCCCAATTTTTCATTTAATATCAAAATATTTACTCTACAGGCATAAACACTAATTGAAATGGATAACAAACATAACCACCCAGAGAGACCCTTGCCTTCTAGCTCTTTTACGAGCCTTCTGGCTCAGCTAGCTTATCTTTAGGAGTTAGATATGCTTATGGTTGGTTTATCCCTTTTTATTTACCATATTTCAATATATACCAGCCAATAAATACACCCAATAAATATAGAAAGAAAGAGAGTAGGATGTTGATGGATTTTTATAATTGAGATTATTCACTCACGAAAATGATGTGCTTTTTTACTTTATTTCTAGACACTCACCAATAAAAAAATAGAGAGAAAAAGAAGCCAGCCAGAGAAATAAGTAAGCAAGCCATAACTCCATTATAATGAACGACGAAGGTACCGCAGACCGTTCTGCCTAGCCTCACTCAGGCTTTGCGAGGATCTTTAGATGCTCGACCAACGCCCACCCGATACCCTCGGCCTGGTACTAATAAAGGACCTTATTTTACCTTTTTGCTCTGCTCAGGCTTTGGGGGAATCAATAAATATAGTAAGGTTCTCCCTTTAACCGGCACAGGACAAATTTAGGTACGTGAAGTTATCGCCCGAAATAGGAGGGGATGGCACCGAAATTGAGCCCATAAGATTTTCCCTACCCGAAGGGGTGTAGGATCTAAACAACTTAAGCCCTGTTGAACAATGACAGGTCCCAAGATCTAGAAAGAGCAGAATGAAGAAAAGCTCCTGGTGGCTACTTTATAGAGCCAAATAGATCCAAGGAGCTACAACTACTAGAGCTGGATCACTATCGTCAATGCAGCCTGGGCAATAAAGGAGGCGATCTGAAGAGTGGTGCCTCCAGTGGACTCAAAAACTGCTGGAAGAGTCACAGATGTCTTGGGTCTTTCGACCAGACTGGAATACTTAAACCGCCAAAAGTGTATGAATCTCAATCGTGTGATAATGAGCTAGAGTTTAGCACGTGATAAACTACCAAGTCAAGGAGCAATGATGACTCTCCCTGCCTGGTCCGAGGTAGCCCACCAATTATGTTAATAGGACCAAGGTACAAAAAGCCTCTAGACCAAACCCCTAGAATACATGTGTTTAAGTCGATAGGGGAAGATCCGCTGCAAAGTATAAGTAAACCTTAACAATTCAGCATTAGGTATGATACACAGGATGGAGAATATGAAACTGACTATGACTGAGACAATGATGGACAAGAAGGCTAAAGAGTGACGGACTTAAGACTTCCCTTGTTCAGGACATAATGGCAAGGCTTACCTGGCAGCAAATGCATAACTCCAAGGATGGCAGTCAAACAATGGGCAAAGGGCGAATGATGACCACCACTCAGGGGATAGTATAGCTTATGACCAAGGAAAGTGAACTGAAATGAGTGGGACTCCAAGAGGTATGTATATGGAATTAATGTTATACAGTTATTTGAATAGTAAGACTTCAGGGGTTACTCATCGTAGGATGTTATAAACAAGGGCAACAAGGGATGCTGCCAAAATATATCATGTATGGTTTGCAAGTGTGCTAGTGAGCACTTTGAATGGTTTTAAAATATAATGAATTGGGATAATGATACAAGCAAGGTAGTGCCCGATGAAAAACCAAATACATATACCTTCCTATTAATAATTGTTAAAAACTGCCCCTTGGCCAATGTTTATTCAACCCTATTGGCCTTTTAAACAACATCTGCAGGGTTATGGACATGTAAAGATCCTGCCGGCGACCCCGTTGTTTACTTTAACTTTATCATCCTTAGTGTAATCAATATACCACCAATAGACTTATGAACTTTGTATCGTATTCTCTTACTGTTACATACCCTTGCTTTCAACTGTACAATTCGTCCATCTCATTCCGCGAGTAATAGGCTTAATATACTTATCCTTGGAATACTCCGCGGGCGTGACTTCCTTCCTCCAACTCGAAATCTCTTCTAGTTCGAAGATGATTCCATCACAGGAGTGCATCATCTGTCAAGTAATAGATGGCTAATTCAGCCTACACAAATTAATAAAATTAATGGAGGCTAAAGTACTTCTCCATCCCTAGTTGAGCCCGATTAACGCACGAGGCCCAGAGCACGAGGGCAGCACGTAATACACCCACTACCTAGTAGGGAGACCTTCCCATAGCCAGAGTCCTTTACAATATAGATAATGTGAGTCACCTATTAGTAGTAATTGATTATATTGATAAAACATCGTTGGTTGGGGGGGAGTGGGCGGTACAACGAGCAACACAAAACAGATTGGGGGTGGAAGGCTACGGCAACAGAACACAGCTTACATAGGTTTGGGTGGGACCACAGCAATGGGCAGCAACTATACACTACGGTGACACACACAGAATGGTATATATATTATATAAACTATACAACCAGATAAGTAATAGCGTAGAAAGAACAATTACAGTACAGCATGGATTCAATCGGTGATTTTGTTTGGGTAATACTCCCCCTCCAACTACTAAAAATTAAGGACTATCTCTTCAAATTGTTAAATCGATTTATATAACGTGATGTGTTATTAGTATCTTGGTGGGCTTGGAGTTCTAGGTCCTAGGCTTATGTTGAATGGTTTTTGTAGCCGCTGCTGGGGATACTGATTATGCTGCTCCTTCTGTTTATGGGGAGAGCTGCTCTTTATTCAACTGGTGCTTCTTTAAATGATCCTGAGGCTGATGAGGCTGGTTCAATTGGTGGTGAAACAACCTATGGTAAAACTGGTGCTACGGGAACTGCTGGTCGTTCTGCTGCTTCAACTTATACTGGAAATGAGGAGGAGGCTGGTTCAACTGAGAATGGTAAAGCCAGTTCAACTGGTGCTTATTACTGCTGCTGGAATTGCTGGGGCTGTTAATGCCGGTGTTACTGCTGTGTTGCTCTGGTGTTACTGCTGGGCCTGCTGCTTGGACTCCTTATCCTCCTTCCATCCATTTCCCTTCCTTCTACTTCTACTACCTATCCTTAGGCCTCTACTCCTTTAATCAAACGGTTGGTCGCTGCGCTCCCCGCTTTACGCCTACTTCTTATACTACTGGTCGTAGCTGGCAGTTTAGAGCATAGCGGCAGGAACAATGAAACGGGGACGGGGAAGAAACAGAACTACAGGCCGGGATCAAAACAAACTCCCTTAGCTTTACTATAATGCCTTTGTACATATTACTTCGATTCGTTGGGTGTTATATGAGATATATCTTTTGACTTTACTAATATGCATATACCGGTTCAATACCAGGCCCTTCGCTTTAGTGTTTCAGGATTTATAGAGATAGCAGGCAGTGTTTTGAATCTATAGAGGCAATAAAAAGTATTAGTGTCTGTGTTGCATAGCAAGAGTAGTTTGCCAGGGCATAGAGCACGTAGCAAGCAGAGGCACAAACCAACTGTTATATAAAAACAGTGCAGTTTCCCTATAGATATTAGATTGGACTAATGACCATAGCAACGACAGTGGTGGATATATGAGCGTAGCGGGCAGAGCATAGCAAATTAATTAACTGATTGTTCTCCATACGTCCAGAACCCCGATGAACACCCCCATATAGATACCCTATTCTCCATTAATACTGGGATATATTTAGCTAGAAATGGAATAGTAATCTTAGCTTTTATTTGATAGATATTCTAGTCTATCTCCCTGCCTGATCTCTGATCTCTCCCTACTCGACCCACCTCATTAACTATCCACCCCACGCACCCAACGTTAACAGCACATAGTTCCTTTTTCGGAGACTTGGGTAACTCACTTTTATCAAGTATCTTTAATTGGGTACTTCTCCTCACTCGGGTAAGGTGTATCGAAAGGAGGGTACATCTCCTCTCTTTGGGCGGTGCGTACTTCTTCTTTATCGTCTGGCGGTATTCTCTCGCGTATGGTGTGGATGACTCATCTCCCCTGACCGCACCTTCTTCCTACCGTTACTCCCGCCTTGCTTCACACCCCCATAAGGAATGAGTACCGGTCAAGGATAAGAATGATCTCTTAGATTGACATCGGGGGCGAGCCCCGCTTGGCTGGCTATACTACGAGGGCAAAGGCGGACGGCAAGCAAAGCGGCCCCTTTCTGTGTTTCGTGAACCAGTGCAGGCTACACAAGTGCTCTCCGAACCTGGATAGTAACCCATCACACGGTTCTCCAATCCAACCTATATTGTTTGTGGTGCCGCATTGCATTGGGGGAAAAGGCGCTTGATCCTTTCCTTCCTTTTCTTGAAACCATTCTTGAAACCATAAAGCCTTGTTGGATCGGTTCTATGAGAAAAGCTTTTGTCATATTGGTGGTGCATGGGACAAATTATCACTCACTGAGAAGTGAAAACCTGTTACTATTATAACCTCGAACTAGACGGAGCCTTAGGGAAGAATGTAATTACCTGGTAGGATAGATGGAGGAAATGAATTACCAAGCATTACATATGATGATTCAAAAGAGGTGGAGGTTCATATGCCAGTCAGACCTAGCCGATGCCAAGAGGTCATTTCCGGACGGTCAGCCAATAGTCCTGGAGGTGGGTGATGCCGGAGAGTTCTTGATTGAGAACCCGAGAGAGTTTATAAACTACTCCCACAGGATGATAAGTGTTCCCACGGACAACACCCCCTATACAGAGATTACCCATAGGAACTGGTTTTACTACCTGGGTGGCTACTCAACTTGGCTCGGTTACTCAGATACTCAACTGCGGTTTAGCTAATCAGATTGGCTAAGCAACAACGCAGATGGCTTACTCAGATGCTTGAAGCGACTGCGCTAATCCACTGGGGCTTAACAAGGGAATCTAAACCCCCTGGGCATAGGGGAAAGTGATAACTGAGAACCTCCCGGGCACGTGGGATCGATAAAAGGTAACGAACACATCTGGGAACGTTATATCATTGAAAACTAGTTACGTACAACTAGCAGAACCATAGAAATACTTTAAATAGGTTTCCCATTAGCTCTACCTGGGAACAATCTTCAACAGCTATAACCTATGTAATTACAATTTTGCCATGGGGAGACGTTTAACTAGTATATATTATTAAAATATATTTTATATGATAGCCATCCATGATTACTTTCCTATTTATTAGGAACTAAAAATAGAGAGTTCCGGGGTAAGATGGGGAATAAAAAGAAACGCTGCTAATTTATACTCTACACCTTATTTATTGGGAACTAAAAGTAGGTATAAATAAAGGAGGTTCTACGTATCTAGGATGTAAGTTAGTGTGATTGAATCCATATGTGTTGGTTCGGTAATGATATGAAAGGGTATGGATTATATTTATCACATCGGATGGCACAATAACTTCATGTGTTCTTTGGGTGATACATATTTAGAAACCTTCGCTCATCATTTGGCATCATGTTCCTCGAGTCACAATATCACCAGGTCTCCATAGCTTTCCATGGGTTGTTATAATACATATTTATCACTCCCGGTCCTTTATATCACCCTTTAATAAGGTTTCTCTCTGTCTGATAGTTGTCCTTCTGAACTAAATAAATATATAGCTCTGGATTAGCCTAAGTAACCACTTGGAAATGAAGATGACCGCTATGAGGTTCAACCAATAGGTAGGTTATGAGGTTGCACAACCGATAGGGCCTATCGAGGTTAAATCGATAGGGTATAACCTATAGGGGTGGTATATTGGGATGTTGTTCCCACTACCGATAGGTATTAGGTGGTTGGGTGAGTAACCGACCTATAAGATGAGTGGTTGGTACCGACCGACCATGAGAGGGCACCATTCTGCTGAGATGAGCGGGATGCCTTCGATTGAGGCTCGACCGAACTTGCCGCATCGAGACGTTTCACTTGCCCATCCAAATTAGCATCCCCATACATATTACACTAAACAACCTGAAATTCCATGATTTGTTCTCGTTTGGTTGGTCCAGCCGCCATATTGAAACTTTCAATCATATGAACTAATAGTTACACTATAATACCTCTCCTTTATTACACATTACTTACTACTAGACATTTCTTTATCAATGGCCTCAGGTTATTCGGTCGGGCACCACCATGTTTGTTGGTTAACAATATGCCACCATCACGAATTTTTATAATTTGAGGTTCTTGCGCAATGAAACCTCTGATAGCCGCTTCAATTGAACACCTAAATATCTACATCGTAATATGATAAACATATTATACTCGCATCAATATGTTTAACCTTGCCCATTTAGGTGTCTCCTTCCCATTATACTAAATACGAACTTTTTTTAGTGGAATATAGTTGAGCATCCAAGACTAGGTCCAGGAAGAGCCATATTGATAAGAGTAAGGGAAATAATTTAATTCCATTGATTCATGTTCTGAAAAGAGGTAGGTGCACCAGTTAGTTCAAATGGTTTTTATACTATGCCACTCAATTCCATTCTGTGACAAATTAACTAGTTCCTTCCCTTCCCTGACTTAGTTCCCCGGCGGCCTATGCCGTGACTAGTTAAGTGGCATAACCATAGAAATCATTAATATATAAGCTCGCATGGATAAGTTTACCTTGTTCATTGTAACAATAATAATATATTATATTATTAGGACCAGTTCTAGTTGTTTACATTGCTGATAGTTCCTTGGCATAGTTCCTATTTATTATACTACTTGCATCTCTACGTTTAACTTTTCCAAAGAGAATACCTAGCTGGCTGGTAAACCAAACCTGGGTACCTTGCTGCCATTGCAGCCATACCTACTACTAAACCTATTGCTAGACAATAGAATTGCCATGGAGACAATTAATTTTCCATTGTAACAATAAAATAAATCAATTCGTTGATGCATATTCGATGGCTTATAGTGTCCGTAAGGGTAATAATAAAAACCTACCTATTATTCCAATTAGTTAAGGTAGGCCATACTATACACTACAGAGTAGATAAGTAGTCCCACTACTTGTCACCATAGTTCCGATATCTACGTGATGAGAATTGCATCTATACGTTTCACTTTTCCTGGGACGACTAAAGAGAAGGACCTTCTTAACAATCCACAGTTCATAGGGCCCACTATGAAGGCTCTATATCCCCCAGTTCATATGCTGCTAGTCAATGTTGATGTTGATTGGCATTAGCAATATAGTCCATAAATATACTTGGCCATATCCACTGAGAATCATAAGAGTAATACGTCCTTGACATTTCAAATAGGTGATCCTTATAGCTAAGCACCTCCCTAAATAGACAACCTGTTAATCCATATGTGTTGGTTCAGGTTAAACGGATTTAAAAACCTTCGCTCATTTGGCTGTTTTCCTTGCCCTATGAAGGACAAGCGGCTCCGCACCTTTGTTACAACACATTTTTATGGTTCCGCATTAGTCCTCCGTGTTGCATATAAGCTTCCAGATGTAGTGAAAATTTATGTTGGGCGCGTATCAGCCAGCAGTCCCTGCTTTGAAATAGGTCCTAACCTATGCTCCTATACATAAAATATCTCTCTATGAATATATGAATAAGGCCCATGTAATTATCTGCTGCAGCTATTGGGTCTACCTCCTGCACTTCTGTGCCCAATGTATTTTATTCGTTAGGAACATGGCCATTTCAGAGGTTTGCCTAATGAATTCAAAAGATGAGTTGGTATATGCTTATCGGTAACTTGCATGAGCCCGTGTATATGCTTAGGAGATGGGTTATAAGGCACCACCATTCCTACCAGTGTGACACATCATGTAAGAAGGGGTTACCCTAATGATTAAACAGCATGAGAGTCCTTAAGAGGTATGTGTGATCTCCTAATAAGCACCTACCCATTCCCAATATCTCTGTTTGGTTGGAAGGACATAACTAGGCCCCCGTTTAATGAGCTTTACTAGTGGTTGGATTGGATAGCCTACTTCCTCATGAGGATAGTTCCCCGCTCTATGAGGAGGATGAGCAATAATAATAAAAAACTGCACATAACCAGGAAGTAAGTGTTAGCCATCAGGGGTAAGTTTTCATCAATTAAGGTGGTGCTGAATCCATGCATCCTGCTCATCTAAGAGAGAGAGTGGGTTCCCTCTCATGGTGGCGCCTTCTCATGGTCGGTTCCTCACCAACCACTTCATCCTATTTGATAGGTCAAGCTCAGGAAATAACGTTCTTATTGAGGATGGGAGCATTAGAATCAGCAGAATTCGAACCAGATCATTCCCGAGAGCATTCTCAGCAGTCGAACATGGTTATTCAGACACGTTCATTCGTAAACAAGGGATTCCCATTAGAATTTGAACCGGCCTTATTCCCAGTATAATTACCATTATCAGTCGAAGACGGGATTGGAAAACAAGGGATTCCCATAATAATTGCTATTTATTTATTGCTATAGCCAAGACTATTAGCATGGACATCGAAGTAAACATTATTGTGGAAGCTCATCCCACGGCTTCTTCATGCTGGATGTAAGCCCAATGGATCTCCCGCGGACTAATGCTGTAAGTGAATCCATAACTCCACGCCCTCATGCTGTTGAATCCATAAGCCACGGACTCATCACCCGGAATGCCTCACTCAATAACGGCCTAACTCACCTCACCTTACCGTACTTTCCCGTACCAGACCATACCTGCTGATGGTGGTCTCCACTCGTCGGCTCTCGTCTCGTTAACTCGTCGTTCGTTATAAACTCGTTCATCCATATCAGAGTAAGTAATAGTATATATTATATATATATATTAAAGTCATAGCTGGAGAGAAGTTCCTCTTTGATAGAGGTGGCCCCACGAACGGTACGGGGCCGAGTGAATCACAGCCCACCGACACCTGACCAGGAAGCAAACTCACCCAGGAAATAACAGTACGCATTACCCCCCCATTACTGCATTAAGAGCGCATTACCCAATTAGGCTGCATCCCCGCATTCCCATTACGAAGCACCCATCAACGCAGCTCATTCAGTTCGCTTTCTGCCCGCGATTTGAGTCAGTGGGATGAGGTTCACCATGCTTTACTTCGATTTCGATGCTGATAAGCGTTGTTGGAGGATATAGCGATGGAAATAGCAATGGCGATGATAAATTAACGACGGCAATAGCGACGAGCGTTGGCAACAGCGGATACACATGAAACACTCTATGTTCACCTACCCTGGATGCTTTCAGTTCATCCACGCATTATGCTTTCAGGAAACAATACCTTTAGTTAAGAAAAAGTTAGACTCTTCCTCACTACGTCATCTCTCAGAAGGCTGTCTAAGAAGGCCTCTCCTCCTCGATCTATCTGTTTGATCGACTTAGAAGCCATAGAAGCCAAGCTCAGGCTGTTTGAAAGAGTCGATTTAGCCAATGTCAC
>Ga0233342_1000108_pt1 | contig 25991 bp, 13 predicted proteins | sample GEONDECOMP273_FD_180706 | JGI IMG/M metagenome (GOLD analysis project Ga0233342, IMG submission 180706) | Leaf litter microbial communities from Shasta-Trinity National Forest, California, United States - GEON-DECOMP-273 | ecosystem: Environmental > Terrestrial > Plant litter > Unclassified...
TTAATGAGCCCTTGCTTCTGGTTCAGCAAGCAAAGGTGTTGAGATAAGGCGGTGGAGATAGCAGTGGAGATAAGGCGGGATAAAAAGAATATGCCCCACCTAAGTATATTCCCCAAGATACGGGTTCAAGAGTAACTATGTAGTAATTGCCTAGAGGCATTATATTAAAGGCAATAATATGTTTATATATGTTCCTTAGGGACCCTTCTTTTGCTTGGCTGGGTTGCTCCTAACCTTCCTTCACCTTTCACTAGCAAATTGACCAGTTAAGGACGTAGGGTTTTTTCGCCTTCCCCTCCTTTGTCGGGAAAGAGCTCCGCACCTTTGCACCACTCTAAAATTTACCACTTAGTCTTTCCTGGTCTTATCTCTTCTTTGGCTTGATACGCCACCTTTTTAACCCATAATTAAGCCATACAGCTGTTACCTCACCTCCGCAAGAACAGGCCCTCGCTTTTAAGGCAACAGAAGCAAACTCTAAGGGAACAGATTGAAAGGAGCTAACAGCCGAACGGGTTAAATACAATACAGCGGGCAAACATGGCAGCTTCTTTCCGTAGGGGTAAGTGCTATTCCTGAAAGGTTCCTCCTCACCACTATTTCCCGAAAGGTTTTTTCTCTCTATCTCTTGGGTCTGTATGATAATGACTGTCTGTCAATTTCCTCCTTCTGGCTGATCGACTAAGATTGGCTAAGATTGTCTATGACAGGCTCTTTTCTATTATTCTCAGGTGTAGCTCAGATCAAGTGCCATAGGAGTAGGTGTACCAGGCTTACTTAAGGGCGGGTGCTTTTTTACTGTGCGGACAGGGTTGGCGTAAACAGGGCAGTTTTCTATTCCAAAGCAGACAACATATAGAGAAGGCAGGTGTGACAACTGGAGTTTGACCAATCTCTAGGTCTATTAATTGTAAGTGAGCAAGAGACCTCCCTTTAGGTGCGGTAACTTGTATTATATATATTATAATATGAAAAGTGGGCCTATATTTCCTTCCTCTGGCGGTAAGTCCTTTTTATTATATCTCGTGGTGCTCATAAATAGGGGCATTTCCTTTCTCTCGGCAGTGCTTATGTGGGGCTTATTTATGCGGTCGGCTTTATACCAACCGGGGAGTTTTCTATATGGACCAACCAGTCGTCGTCAATATGAACCACCAGGGTAGTAGTAGGCAGGTGCGGATTGAACAGAAAGGTAATGCGTACTGGTTCTTTCTTCCTGGGTGACGTGTACTTGTCAGGTGGGGGCAAGCTGTGTCGATCCTTCCAACCTAATGGGGGGAAGCGGTAGGCTATCCAACCAACCAAGCTCAAGGGTTCAAGCGGTTTGTTCGCTCGCTCTTGATTAGTGCCATCCCTTGCGAAACAGCCTTCTTATCTCTCTCAGTCATTAGATAGGGGGGGTGGGATTAACTTGCTTCCCCGCTCTATAAGACACAATTGCATCTTCCCCGCTATCTCAAGGGAGTTTATCTATGTGCCCTTCCCAACGCCTTCCCAACGCCTTCCGAGAGTCCTCTTCCTTAGGTCAGCTGCCTCTCAAAAGAGCTGAAACATTCCTAGCAGAATAAGATAGGATCCAATCAATGTGAAAATGTGAATTCTCTTGAGGTTGCGTAAGCATGCTCGACCATAAGGGAGAGGCAAATCGATGAAGAGAAGATCCAATGTGAAAATGTGAATTCTCTTGAGGTTGCGTAAGCATGCTCGACCATAAGGGAGAGGCAAATTGATGAATTAGAGCCCTTCATGAGTGTTCTCCAAGTCACCCATAGTGACATATGTAAGAACAGCAGGTAGAATGGATTCACTACCAACAATTTCGCTGAGTATAGCGCGGTAATCGAACTATTAGTGGAAGCAATTGAAAGTGGGATTCAGGGTCTCATTGTTCGGTTAGACTCCCAATTAGCAGTTTCACAGCTCAATAGTGCCTATCAGGTACGCCATCCTACTTTGTTGAGGTTCTTTTTCAGAGTTATACTTTTATAACGCCATTTTATATGCATTACATATGAACATGTGCCTAGAAGTCAAAATACGATTGCTGATGAACTTGCTAATTACATTATTAATTGGCATTTATCCAGAGATGCACGCATTAGGTTCCGGCCTTGTCTCCGTTCCCGATAGCACCACTCTCAATTCAAGCACAGCCTGACCTGAGTTAGGGATATGATTATGTTTCGACCCCAGAGTCGCAGATCTCAACGGCTCCACCTCCTGGAGTATATCAGTATTTATTACATCGCTTCTATGGTTGGAGTAATAAGACCTTCCCCTCCTTTGTCGGGAAAGAGCGTAGCACCTTTCATCTGGATCCAAAAGTCCACTGGTCCATCTTCGTTGAAAAGACTGCGTCCCTGAACCCACTAAAAGTGTCAGGTTCTGTATGTGCTTTCCCAGGTATCCTTCCTCTAAACATGTTCGAACTGCGAAAATCCCTGTCAGCTGCTTTGCCTTGCCATCGCCCCACCCAAATACCAATAGGGGTTATGTTCTACACAACCCAATGGTTAATTCAAAGCGATTGATCTTCGTCCAATTGGCTTTATCCCGGCACCACTGCCTTGGTTGGCATTGTGGACAGTAACGTCTATAACGCGTTGATTAAGCAGGCGCTTAATTCACAATCAGGGTAATAATAAGTGTGTAGCGAGGCGTTGTATCTCGGGTAGGGCAGGTGATGTATAAAGCATAAATGTGGCAGGTTGTAAGGCAATCCGGTTATGCTTTGAGTTTGTAAGGCAAGCTCAAGGTGTTAAGGGGCAGCTCGCCTGGCAAGGTTCTATGGATTGCTAAACCTTGTCTGAAAACGCCGGCCGGTGAGTTGTTGGTCATGCAAGAGACGCTAGTGAGTTGAGTCAGTCCTGCAATAGCGGATTCATTAATGGGGTTCACGGGCGGGTAAAAAGCATTTAAACACTTCGTTCCTCGTCCGATCCATCATGGAGCTATTGAATAAAGTTTCAAGTCCGCAGCGCATTTGCAAAATAAGAGAATAGATTTGGAAATTTCCTAAAGGCCCCCTTGACTAATTACCCCAAAGGTTGATCGGTAGCCTGCATTCTGATTGGATTATGTCTGGTTGGTATGGCTGGCTAGAATAATGAATAGGTTCGCTTCCGATCTGATCCGAATATTCTTTTGAAAGAAGGTAAGCACGCTATAAGTTGCTGAGCTGATGGTGGTCTAATTACGTTTATAAAGCAAAATTAATGCTTCTGTTAGGAATATGCACACTTGGGAGGTACTTATTTGTATTTGTGATATTGAAGGGCTTAGCAGTGGAATAGTGTGGATGGGTTCTTTATGTCTTCTCCTTGTGCTCCCACTGGCTTACGCTTACCTATAAGCTTCTTCAATTCGGTAGCCTGCGATAGCCCCAATATTTGAAAGAGGAAGCTCATAGCTGGGAGGTATCGCAAACCGGTCAGCTTAGAGACAGTCATTTGAAAATGACTAGTTAATTCATTTGCTTATGCACTAAATCTGCTTATACTCCATGTTGGTACTCGATCTGGTACTATATGTTGATACTTAATGCTGCTAATACCAAAAGGAACGACGAGATGGCCACGTGGATATAAGTACTTTATGCTAGTTTTATATGCTGTCAATACAAGAGGTTAATGCTTTTTGCTATTTGATATATATATATAATACTTGGTAGAATCCCACCAATAGGATATCCCGCTGGAGATCCAGTCATAGCTGGGATGTAATATACTGGATACTTTGATGGTACACTTGGATTGCTCCCCGCCGGCTCGGTTCGGCTGCTAGGTTTGGGTTACTCAGAAGGCCTTGTATATATTATCTCATAAGAAGGGAGGTGAGTGATTCATTCCTTCAATAAATTCAACGTAAGAACCATCCATGTGTTCCGTATTAATAAGTGAGTTCTAGATAGAGGGGGTTGGGTAAAAGGTATAGGTCGAGGGTAATGGTCTAGGGTCTATTTCGGGGGCGAGATCAAGGGTATGGGGTAAGGTATGGCTACTGCCATGGAAATGATCGGAACTGACTGGAGCAACAAGGGGACCACCTCGCTTATTGGCGACCACTGTCACTGTCCTCTTGTAAATGATCTCCTATTGGCTAGCTGTCAATGATTTTCCCCTCCCTGTGGTAACTGACTGGGAATGACCGGTGGGGAATGATGATGAGCTATCAGTTCAAAGACAGACAAAGAAGGTATCCTCCATTGGTTCGCAAACAGACAAAAAGAAATAAACTACTCCTGTATCAACTGCATAAACTATTTAGGATCGAACGAAACCTCCTGTCTCGAGTCCCAGCATTGAGTCCCGCCTACACAAAGACGTACAGTTAGCATTGGAGCAATTATCATCAGTTGTTAGTTGCTCCCCGTCCATTTATTAAAAAGGATTGGAAGGCTTTCAATAACTGACCCTTATAAAATTTCATTATTCTAGCTCGCACACCTCTGGACGGGGGTCCACCTATTCCATTTATAATCCCCACGGCCTTGCCTTACTGATATTCAAGTCTGAAAGTCAAAGGAAATAGCAATTAGCAAGGATCAAAGTGCTGAACAAGCAATTGAATCAATCCCTCCAAACTACCCCCCAATATAGTTTTTAACATAAAAATATATCTTTCCAGGCAAGTGGGTCATTTATGGCTGCTATGTGCTGTTTACGCAGAAACTTGTGTTCATATGGGTAAGTGAGGTAGAGGTTTGAGGGCCCTTCCTACTTACGGGTGGACGCATTTACAGTAAAGGTCTTCCAGGAGAGGCATTAGCAAAACCAGTCATAGAAAGTCGCCATATTGACAAGTCATTGACAGAGGCTTTCAGTTAGTGCAATTTTACGTCACCCGCCGCTACCACTACTACTTGGACTTTTAGGTGAGGTCTTGCCTTATTGTTTATTATAACTTGCCTAAGGAAATAAACAGATTCATAGTTTATACAAAAGAGCAGAGGCAGGGGTTGATACGAGGCGTCTTGCGAAGCTGACTCGCTAATGCAAAAACATGTATCTAATTTTGACCGGGCGCGGGCTCGAAAGAATAGTAGAGAAACCCGAGTAAAAAGGCACGGAGGTTGGGACTTATCTCTTATCTCTCTGGCTAGTGACCGACATGATACCTATCTATATTTATTCCCCTCAAACGAAGCGAAGGAATTAATTGAGTGCTAACCTAACTATACCTCACCAAATGAAGTTTATTCATTTTTTCTCACCCAACTTAAGGAGGGCAAGGTGCGACGCCGCTTGCTCAACCACCAAAGGGAGGGCAAGGGAGTGTTCAACTTTATTAAGGGAAAGGCTTAATGATCTCTGACAAGTGTTTCATTTGCAGTTGAGCCGTTCAACCCAATGGCTAGGGGATGGCTGGCTTACATATATTCTTTCTGCTGCGTTATACAATCAAGAAAGCGCGACTAGAGGTGATTGATTACCTAATCCATGATGCATCAATCACTGCTGTTATAGGTATTTTTATTACCCAAAGCATCATAAGTAAATAAGGGTTGTTCCAAGAGATAGAGCTAGAGTTGAGAGTCTTTCTGTTAGGGTGAAAGCTTTGGGTGGTGCGCTTTCTTTGTGGGTTCGTCTCGCTTCACTACTTCCTTCGTGCTTCCGTAGTCACGTTAGGGTTTTTCCTTCCATAAGGCAGGGCAATAATAAGTTGAGGAAAGGTATTATAACCAAGTTCAGAGAGCATTTGAGCGCGCTGTAGCGCCACTTGAACGCTTATTAGGGGTTTTGGGGTCTCACCAATGGCGCAAAAGCCAAATTATATATATAAATTAATGGCTAAGGCTCCCTTTGTCAGTTAAACACTCGCAGTTAAGCTCATTTTGGTCGTTCTATAGCTTCTTGCCCTTCGGTATAACCATCGCAGTTTAGCTTTATTTCAATCTTTTTCAAAGAATCGTGGGGCACGTATATAACTAACTGGGCATCCGTCACATTAGTGACGACCCCTACCTACCTTGTGTTTTAATTTTATGAGTCACGAGCTCTGGCGAATTCGGGTGTTTACAGAGATAAACATAGCACAGCAAATTCTTTGTTTTGGGTGCTTCAATGGGTCTTATTTCCTACAGAATTTGTTAGTAGAGCCTCTGACAGCATTATGCAAAGGTTGCATTCGCCGATCTGAGTAATGCTTAGAATAAAAGCCTATACAAACTTACAAGAGGTGTGGGTGGGTACACAGGGTATTATGGAACTTATGCCCTAGGGTAAAGGCTCATTGATTTTGGGTCTGACATATTTTGTTTCATTGGATTTGAAAGGGATTAATCACAGGTTAAGTGTTGAAAGGGGGGGCCAATTAGTTAAAATGATAAGTGAGTGGCTCTCAAATTCCTCATTGAAGCGATGTCTTTATTTTGTCTTCATCTTGTTCTTTTATCTATCTTTTTCCCTAACCAAAGCCCTCGAAAGCAGTCGGATGGATGGAAACGCCCTCGAACTCTATGAAACCATGGCCCTCTACCTACACCTCGATCTATACCTCGACCCTATACCTAGGTAGGCCTCGACCTCAATTACTACAGAACCATGGGAATGTTATTACCTGGGCTAGATAGAAGGAATGACGAGGCGTGTTACATACGTTTATTAGCAATTTGTTGAGGAGCTGAGTCCAATCGGTGTTTAGTAGCATAGTAGTCAATTGATGTTTAGGAGGAGGTGGAGCTGGATGAGTCACTATTATACCAGAGCTGGTATTCTGCGAGGGGCTAGATATATTATTTAGGGAGGGGAGGTAGCTGTTTTCATCCAAATTATTGATAGATAGATTGATTGACTGCCTACATCTTTGATTCCCTAACGGGGACGTGGTGGACAGAAAAATAGAACCTTAGACCTGCCTTCATCGACCTGATTTAGAACTCTTGCTGCTTGCCTGATAGATACATCTCTTGCTACCTGACGACGAAGGAAGAACTTGACAAAGGTTGCTTGCTTTATCCCCCATGTGCCCACCTTAAGACATTGAGCCATGTTGTTTACTTACGAGCATATTGGTTGAGCCTTTTTCTTATCACCAGAAAGACAGATTAATTGGACCACCTGGTTCGGAGCAGGCACAAACTTTTTATGGTGCAAAATTTAGAAACCCTTCCCTCGACTACTTATTTATGTTCGTCTATCGCCCTCTACACTACTGAAGCGCTTTCAAATCTATAGGCAAGCGGGATAAAAAAAGCTCTAATTGCTTCCACCACCTACCTAACGGTTTGGCGTCTGTCCAGTGTTAGGGTTATTTCCGGGGTAACTATTAAGCAGTATCGGGCAGTATCGAGCAGTAGCATAAGTTAGTACGGGTTGTTTCGGTAGCGCTCATTAACCAGGCCCCACCATTCATTGTAGGTCCCCTTCCCCGTAATCTTCTTGGAAGCAAGGCTCCTTTCTTTCACCCAGGGCTTGTTCAACGGGGCTATTCTATTGGGCTCATGGCTTATTATTATAGGAACCAGGCTAATGAACCGGGGTTCAAATATTTATTGAGGAATACTCTCTCTTGGACCAGGACTCCTTCCTCTTTATTTCGACAGGGCTCGTCCTACTATATGAACCAGGGCAATGAACTAGGCTTCTCTTCTTTATCAGTTACCAGTGCTTATTATGATGCGGGCGTGGTGCTCCAAGCGGTAATGGACATTCAAAAACCAACCTGAATGCGCGTTATAACTATTTGAGTCTATTCCCACCAAAGTATGTAGTACTTATATTTCCATATTACCAAAGGGTTAGGTAAGATGCCTAGGTTCCAAAGTAAGTTTATAAAGGAGGGTATAGGTATGAGGGTTCAAAGTAGGTAGGATAGTTGATGTCTGAGTAATCAAATTATAGTTAAAGTGTTATGGAAAATAAGCGCCCTGACCCGTTACATTGGTAAAAAAGAAAGTCGCCCAGGCGGTATTGTACTGTCAAATAGGTGACCTAACTAACACAACTTCTTAATTACATTAAATACGTTAAAAAAACCCAAAAGAATAAGCCAAGCACCACGGCCTTACGTACTAAAAACAAAAAGCAAACTGACTAACCTAAAACTCACTCGCTGAGGGGCACGTGTTAAATAGAAAGGGTAAATACACAAAGACCACTACTACTTCCTCTTTCTTCTTCCTCCTAATCCTCCTTCCATACATGTTTAATTTATAAAATCAAGTATAATTCCTCCTTTTGTGTATGTTTGTCTTTTTTCCGCTGGCTAACCACCTAATCTCCAACAAACAATGTGCCTTCCAAACTAGAATAAATCAAACGGGAGGGGAAAAATTGTTTCCATAAGTAAAGTAATACACACGCTGGATCAATGCTTGGCAAAATCCGGGTTATCCTAGAAACGCTCTGAGAGTATATAGCTTATAGCAAATAAAATACAGTTTCCTGTGCCAATTAGATTGGGGAGCGCATATCATTTATAACTTATGCTTAGGTAGGATAAACCCCCATAAACCCCAGGAACTTGCCTTCATTAATTCCTACTTTGTGAGGAAATACCATAACTTTAGACCTACCCAACCCGACCTGAACACCAACAAACACTTTTTTTATTCATTAGAACCTACCCTGCCCGCATCAGCACACGCCCCCGCATCACCACCTGCATTTATTTAGTTGACCAGCCAGCCCAGGAATAATGACTACAAAGCAAGGATGCTTAATTAGGAAGGGCACACACCCCGCAGCACCCACCACTGCACTGCTCTCCATTCGACCAGCCAGCAGACAGCCAGAGCCAGACAGCCTGGACAGGCAAGGACCCATAAGCAAGACACACCACGATAGGAAATAAGAGACAGGTAATAAGACCTATTTACCACGATTGGCAGGCAGGGGCTTATCAGAACGAATAATGAGCCAAATCACATATTAGCGACACTGACTTACTGCTTGAGCTTGCTTACTTGAGCTTGCTTTAAGTGCTTGCCTGCTTGCTTTAACTTGCTTGACCACTTCCCGCATGAACACCGATGATCCCACCGCTTCACTCGCATAACAGACCACCCCAGGAAGGACCGACCTGTCACCTTTAAGTACATAAAGTACAAACTCACCCAAGGAACTACAATATTCACTTACATACACAGTACGCAGTCCATTCGCTTTAGGACGAAGGAAGGTGGAGTAAAATGAAAATGTTTTATATCATATATAATGCGCGTTACCATATACCCTTAGGAAGGGAACTTAGTTAGAGTGGTGCATACACCAATCAGGGCTACCCGCTTTAGCCCCTACGTTACAGGGTTTAACTAATCTCACCAAATCGTCTCATTCAGCATTTTATGTGAATAAAATAGCTCACTTACTTCGGACTTTACAAGATTTATCATCCGCACTTGAAACTTTATTTAGTATATATAAGCCATAACCCTTTAAGATCGTTTCTCTATTTTTTAACCAATAGGACCTCATTTAGGACCTCCTTTTTTTACTTGCCTGAACCTTGGAACTGAGCTAACTTTATTGGGTGCGTTAAGCAGGACATCACACTGAGAATACACTTTTTGCTAGCTTGGACCGGACACTTTTCACATTGCCTACCCCATGACAGCGCACTATTCAGTGTTTTCTGTCCAAAGTAAGCTCTTTTATTGGACAATAAAGTGTAATAAGGCGATTTTTTCATATGAGTTAAACCCTGTGCTCTATTCCTACCTGCAATGTTGTCGCTTAAGCTGCAGGTCTTAATGAATTCATTCAGTGTTGGGTCGGTCTCATACCCTAATCCTTTCCTATCACGGTGGGTAGCGCTCGCTTACTTATTAGTCTTTCCCTGTCCTCCTGGCTTATTGGCTGTTGGCTGGCTGTGGTTCGTGATTTGGTAGAAGCGGTGGGCAGTGATGCGATTCGTGTAAAGCGGGGGGAGCGGGGGCAAGATGCGAACATAAAAAGCAGACACCATAAAGCATACATGAGACTTCCTTCCCTCCAAAAGCAAACAATCAAGGCTAAAGGTTGATCTTTCCTTCCTTAATTTGAGGGTAAAACACAATCTAAGGTCAAAACGAGCTAAGTATTTACTCTTTATTTATCTATTCCCACCCAACCGGGGCCCTAGGTTTTATCCTTCCTCCCAGCAAGGATGAAGCCAATTCTGTGTATCCTTCCCTCAGCTCTGGATGATCGTTCCTAAAGCTTTATGGATCATCCCATCCTTACCCAATAAAAATTGAGCATATAAGAGGTAAGTTCCCAGTATATGAAGGTCTAGGAGCAGCTGTGAAGGTATGTATTTCGCGACCTCATGAACAGCTCCCTTTGTGCTTGCTTATCTTATCTTTTATATACTACATATTTTCTTTGCTGTTTATTTTATACGGCCAGTGGTTGGATAGCTGGATAGGAACTCAATAGGAAGGATGCTCGGACCAGAGAAAATGAAAGCTCGAGCAATCGCTAGGGAGGGGGGGGGTTATGCTAGGGCTCCTCGTTTTGCATGCTCTTCATCTTCCCTTCCAGGGTGTATTAGCTGACCATCCAAATTAGTTTATAAGTTTACGTTATCCTATTGCCCAGGGCCACAGCCTTCACCTAAAGCGGGTAACTCGAATTCCCGGCCTGGAGGGGGTAAACCTAACTTAAGGATGGTCCGGTGGAGTTCAGTCTTAATCCGGTTCAGGATGGCACGAGGAGAGCAAACTTTATATCTTAACCAGCGAGGAGAGCTAGCAGAAAGCATGGGCTATTAAGCATGAAAGTTAGGTAAAGGCCAGGCACCAGTAAGGAGGGAATTTTATTCTAGTGGTTGGGACTTCTTGCATTGATCCGCCATGGAATGGATTTGATCGGGGATAAAATATATTGATTGGACTTCACTTGATTGCAGCTCCCAAGAGAGGCGTTCCCGCTGAATCATCCAATATAGGTGTACCCCCATTCATATCCACATATAATGGCCCCATTATTCCTCATCTAACGCATTAAACTATTTTCTCCTTAACCCTGAGTATACCCGCCGATCAATAAAATGCTACCTGTCCTCTCTCTTGCATATATTTATTGCCTTCTCTGGGTGGAGACGAATAAAATAGGTTTTATTGACTGCCTTGCCTTATATCTTATTATGGGTATCATGTTATCACCGAAGGAACGAAGTGAGACAAGTCTGGAATTTGAACAACCTTTTACCTTATCCACCCTAGGGCATAGAGTGCTGCCCAACCCATTCATTGGATGAAGGAAGCCAGGAAGCAATATAAATAGGGGATGGATAGCACTATGAGAATCCCTTACCTTACTCTGGGTTGGTTACCAAAAACTCTGAAAAACTATATCCTGGGTCTGAGGCCTGAATACCTAGACCTGTTCGAAATACCACTTGAGTAATTCATTGCTTAGCGGTAGGGTACTTAACTTTTTGCTTTGCTCCCCCCTCCGGGGGTCCTTTTACAACGTTTATCTATGAGAGCCAATAGCCGATAGTCACAGGTATTCATGCACTCGATGACAGGATGTCGATCCCAGGTGGCGATCCACTCAATGCGCCAGGTGTATATGCACTTAATGCTGGTATGGTACTTGATCCCAAGATTCTCCAGGTGTTCCGGTACTCCCATGCTGCTACTCACTAGTCGATCCAAGAAGCGATCCGAGTGTTGATGCCGATGCTTAGCTTTATTTATACTTGAATTTATATATCGTCCCCATGTTCTCTACCCTCGAACCTCCACCTCACTTACGCCTACAGAACACCTTCCTACAACGAAGGGAAGGCATGAATCACGATCTTACTTACGATGCACCCGTTTTTAATCTTACCAAAAAATATAGTTGTTGCATTCACGCTAGGAAGTCTATTTATGGAGTTATGCTCCTTCGCATTCCGTATTTGCCGATAATTCCCTTATTAGCCTACTCATTAGTTGTTACAAACTCGGTGTGTATTACTGTTCTACCCCTAGCGCGAAGAGACAAAAATAGCCTAGGTATATTGCAGTCCTACCCTGTCCTTTCTAGGAATCTAGAGCTAAGTAGGTATAAATAAACCTATAAGGAAAGGTCCTGTTCCCATCAGGTTAAGGTCAGGTCTTTGCTTCGCTGCTTCAACCGCAAAATGAGATACGACGATCCCAACCCACTACGCTGCCTATACCCAAACGATATATAGATATATAGAGGCCGATTCTACGAGGCTTATTATTATATTATAGATATATAAACCTATTTAACCATTATTAGCTAATAATATTGTTACTTTGTTGGGGGACAAAGAATATATTCTCATCATACCTCCAAAATGGATTTTATAACGATACCCTTGCATATAAGTTACCTATAAGAATTCACAGGTGGTTATCACGAAGTTCACATACCCCGTCCGGGACGGGGGGGGCTTACCCCCAGTTATAGCCAGTCATTGCAAACTATAGTCATTACAGTAGACAACCATAGCAGGATATGTAGCCGATCATAGCTGATCATAGTCAATCATAGTCATAAGCTCATAGCTGCCAATCATAGCCAGTCATAGCCCCAATAAGTCAGTTGTCATAGCTGCTGATAGTCAGTCAGAGCCTATATCATTGCCAAAAGGTGGTCTTAGCCAGAAGTCATAGCCGATAGATGATCATAGCCCAGTAGTCATAGCCATATCGATTGTGACCAAGTGCCATACGCAAAAGAGAAGTCCCCTATAAATCCACTGAATGGAATTGATTATATTTACTATGTTCCCCACTAGAATAATGAGGTTGAGCCAAGTTGCCAACAAATAATAGAGAAGTTTCCCATCCATGGCCGAGAGGATAAGGCCTCCATGTTCGTTCCCCGGGACGGGGCTTACCCCTACGGAACCTTAGTTACTACATAACTTACCGCTATGGAACACAGGATGCTCCTACCTCGAATGGATTGAAGGAATAACGAAGCGTTACATACGTCGATTCAACATTCGAAGATCATACGCTTACACTCCACCAAGGCCAAACAGTACACGTCTACCAAGTATACCAAGTACAACACACTTGATCACTATCGCCTAATCTCTACACCACTGAATCCACCATATAAATCTACAACAACTTGTTATATACGTTCATATACCTTGAGAGGTGCTTTTCAAATGTTTGTTGTTGAGGAGCTTTGGAAATCAATATTGGAATTGTCGAGTAGCGGAGGAAATTGCAATGAAATTGTTGAGGAGGAAGGAGTTGGTCCAACCCGAGGCTGGCGGGAGAATAAGCAGACGGGCTGATATGAATATATCGAGGGAAGAACCGACGAAATCTAGCTACAATAGGTTACATTAAAGTACCAAGATAAGTTTATTCTATTGCCTTTTAAGCTCCCTGGAAGCTCTTCTTCTTTTATGCTTTAGCCAAATAGCTTATTGAATCTTTTCATGTAATCCCAGCCAGGATTCCTTGCCGATATAAGTGTCTTTCGTGCAGGGAAATTACTACACCTCTATCAGCGAGTGTAACTAACCTTATTATTTTTAAAGTGAGTACTCTCAGCAAGTACTTTTCTCCCGGCAATGAAACCCGATATTGGCTCCTTTTTATACGACTACTATCTCCTGGCTTCTTTCACCCCTCTAATTACTTCTGGCAATGATGATGGGCTCTGCTCTATGGCAACAACTATGACTGGTTTTCCATCTATGATTGACAATGACCTTCTAGCATGGAACTTATGCTCAATGGTCAAGGTCTAATTAACATCATTGTTTCTATACATGTTTTCTGTAAGTACTCTACTCTCTGTGTCTACCTCTGTAGGAAATATCCCCCTATGTCAGAGTAGCCCCGATTATTTTACTACCTGTGGATTAGGCCCATTGAGGAGCTGTATACCTCCTTTTTTGTAAATGCCAAAGAATAAAATCCGCTTTAAGTGTCCTGATGAGATCAATCGGCCCCGTCAAAGATGATATTTTCTTTTTTTCAATCCTCCCCCCTTGTACCTAGGACGAGTGGCTCCGCCCCATAAGGATAAGTTTTTTTCATTAAGTTAAGGGCAACTTGATGCCAGCGCCGAATCTGTAGGCCATCAATAAATATCTATCCAAGCATAATCCCCTTCCCTGACTGGGAATACCCAACTAGCGTGAATGAAACAACTGCCGATCTGGGTCAGCCATCTAATAAAATGAAAATATGAGAGTATATTTAAGTGTTTATTATATACTTAATTATACAAGTAGGAATGCGAGATACTGCTTTTGGGGTGAGTTTACTAGACTGAAAGCGGACTGAAGAATGCGGATTTCCCTTAATGCGGGAATGTTATAATGTTAGAATGCGGGTTACTGTTGCTGTAGTACGGGTTCCTGAAAGCTGGGAATGATGAGTCCGTGAGCTGCAATCAAGTGGATCCAAGTCCAATCAATAAATGCTTCTCCCCGTAATATGGGGTGTTGGAGTAGGTGAGTTGGGCCTTCTTATCTGCAGATGGTGCCTAATATTGGTACGTGATCTGCTGGGAATGATCGACTCTCGGCTGACTGGCATTGTGTGGAGAGTGAGGGGCTTATCGGTTCCAAAACAAAAAATAAGGCATTGAAACCTTCCGAACCCTGGTGCAAAGTGATAAATTAAATACATAAAGATGGCGTTGCCCATCCACCCCACCCACGGCAAGCGGGAGATGCTCACCAGCCAGTTAATCCCCATTAGTCGCAGCAATTGTAGCTTTTGATCCTCCTATGTAAGTTGACCCTATCGTCTCGCTCGTCCGATCCAGCAAGAAGACGAGCAGTAGTTAAGAGTAAGTGGAGGTGCATGCCACACTTGTTGTGAATAATATTTGCCTTGCACATTGCTATAAAAATCAATCCAGAATGTCTGATCATATTGTGAACAGTTTGTGTGTCCCTGGTAACAGGTTTTGAAGATTGGGTAGCGTGTGTCCCTATCCAAAATTGTTGTATGATCTCAGATGTCCCTATCCTTGGTTAAAATATTGAGGAGGTTTAGTGAGGCCTTTCCCACTACGAGTATGTTTCTAGGTATGATGAACTTAAAGTATGTCCAAGTTCACATAAAAGAGTGAACTCTCTCCTGAGTTATAAACTATATGTAATAAGGGGAATGTTTGGAATTATATATATATTATCAATTTATTAAGACTTACTGGATTCAGGCGCCCAGGCCCAAGGCGCAGGGAATTAGGCGACGGAGTAAAGTTTTATAAAGACAATTACGAGCTCGATATCCCGCCGGTGAACCATATCCCTGATGGACCCTGGAATGAGGACCCGGAGGTCTCCCGAGGTACGATGGGGAGGTTTTGGTAAAAACCGCATCTGATAAGGGGTTTACCACTCGATCGGACGCTAGGAGATCGAGGACCCGTAGGGACTCACTTAGTAGTCGAGGGTGAGGTTTTCAAATTAACGCACTTTTACAGGTTGGACCGCAGCTACCAACTTGTGTGGATCTTCAGAACTACCCTTGTAAATACTCCCAGAACTTATCGGATAAATGGAGTGGCACTTACTTAACTTACTTACTTTAAGTAGACCAATTAATATTAATTTATTTAGCCTACATATAGTTTTTTATGCTACCAACAGGTGTGGGTGGGATCGTGCGTTAAAACAGCTAGTCAGCCCTGTTGAATTAACTACTGCATTACTACTTTGTTTTTTCCTGCTTGGGCGGGCACTTTGATATTGCTATTTACCCTTTATATGCCTACTTTAAAGAAACTTTCTTTTTACCTTACCAAATTAACTAACCACTGACGAGCTCGGCATAGCAGGTAAAGTTCCGACAGACGCTTGAGCTAGGCCTAATTAATTTGAAACACCCATTGGAAACTGCCTATGCATTAATACTATCCATATTTCACTTTATACCATTTATTCCCCCCCTTGTGTACCTTTACTATATATATTATATCTAACAGGCCACTTAAGCCCCGGCTTGTTCTCCTGGCTCTGCCTGAATAAACTTTACTTAATTAATAGATTTAGTTGACTATGACAAATAAGAGTTATGGAACCCAGATGGATATTAGAATTCCGACCTTGGAAAACAAAATCTTTATTTGTCTCGAATACGTGTTTTGCTTAGGTTCTTGGGTTGACCCGTAACCCGCCAACTGGAGTTCAGTCAGGTATCCGTAAAAGACTATCAATCTAAAACAAGCTTGTTTCCCAGGAACAATGGGTGGACAAAGCTAGTAGCAGTGGGGATATATATTTATATATGAACATAGCATATAGAAGTTTCACTTTTATTTCACTCTATATTGGGAACATCATCTACTTACTCGTTTTGAGACTTGACTTGCCTGTAGTTCCTGTATTCTTATGGGGATTATACAACAAAACTTGCATAGATTATTATGGGGGTTGGATTAAACCACTTGCAGATTTCATGGATCCCGCTCCTTGTCTGTAATGTGAAATCCATATCTAATGGCAGCAGGATTCCATATCATACCATCTCGAAGTCCGACTCCTCGTAAGGAACCCGAGTGGTAGTGTAAGGAACATAGTTTTTTTTTCAGGAACCCAAGTAGGATCCATCTATATACAAGCATGGCCTATCTAAGTTGAAAGAGATGTTTCAATCCATGGAACCGAACCAATGCACTAAGCTAGTACCTGTGGTATCCTAGTTATATAAGAGCTAAGTGAAAGATTCAAGAAGAATAAGACAATGTGTGTGGGATATATATCGATATGAGCATAGATATAGTCGTTGAACTTGTCCCATTTGGTATGGTCCAGACTTACACCAAAACCTTCTTTATCATTTGGCTTTTTGCCAGAGTCACAAACTCTTTTTGATGGATCTGATAAGTCACTCCATTCTCATCGGGGATCAATAAATAGATTCTTATTAAGTCATAGTGCAAGTTCCTGACTTTCTTTCTGGGATATCCTACCTAGACCATTTCCCAATTGAGAGTGGTATAAATTAGCACCATTCCCCCTCCTATTAAGAATAAGTAAATCACAAAATATCCATGTAAGTTTGGTTGGTACATCCAAAACTTTCTAGCCAAGTGTTATGGAATTCCAGGTGTAGGGTGTATACCCTTAACGTGTGAGATAATGAGGTTCAACCAAAATCCAAGCTCTAAGGCTGCATGATCTCATGGTAGATCCATTGGGCGTTACCACATGAGAGTCTATGTAAAACCTCTATTATTTTCTTATCCTCCTCTGAGATAGGATCACTCTCTCTCCGCACTCTACATGATAGCTATGGGGTTCGCAATGCAAACCCTTCCTTCCCCTTGGAGAGGAAATACGACTCCACACACAATGAGTCAAGGTTACAGGGCACGGTAAGGTTAATGTTGTTATGGGTTTTAATACTCCTGTGATCCACGTGATCCACCACTTTGGAATCTAATCCATGTTCTCCATGTTCCATTCCATCGGTGTTACCAGATCCCAGTGAGCACAAGTGAGGCCCCCGGTCGTTAAGCACGATTCCTGCCTGTTCATTGGAATGAGGTAGGCCCACCGTTAGCAATTGACCACCCGTTGTTATAAATAAGGGAAATACGTTACACACCTACCCTAGACAGCAGATCATTGTTTAGAGCCGGTTGTGCAAAAATTATCCTCCATATGGGGGAATAAAACGGGAATAACCGTGTCCAAATAACCCTGTTTGATGATGGGAATCCCGTTTTCCAATGCTGATGCAAATGGAATGAACTTGTATGAATGAACGTGTTCAATGTTGATGCGAATGACTCCTTTAACTCCTTCCTTATACTCATTACTTCTTCTTATGTGGATGAATGGATCCTGGGAATAATGCTCCTTCAACTTATGATGGGAATGATCTTGGTTCGGCTGCTTCGAATGCTGGTCGTGCTGCTTTAAACACTGTTGGGGCTGGTGCTGATGAAAATTCTTTGGCTGGGGCTCCTTTTGCTCCTGGGAATGAGGAGGCCAGTTCAACTGATGCTTATAATCCAACTGCTGATAGAACTGCTTATGAGACTGTTCCTGGTTATGCTGTTCCTTCAACTGATATGATATCTCCCTTATATATTCGATCTTTCTAACTGGCAGGAGCTCTATTACTCGGATATCCTTTACCCGGATCTCAATATTGCGAACTGTAAATTTTGATGTTTGGCTTGCTTTATTTTAAGCTATAGGGAGGGAACAAGGCTGCTTGCTCGCTTAGAGTTCGTTACTTGCTTCGTTACGGCATAAAAGCCGTCTATTAAAGTTGCATTTATAGCGGCGGATCTACCACCTACACCTCGTCCAATTATATATATGTTTCATATCTTCCATAAGCAGATGGATCTTTAGTCGGACCCGTTCCATACCCCATTGGAGATAAAACATAGGCGAGGTACGGAAGAGTTTTCGCCCCCTCCCCCACCAGATAAGTTTTTCAAATGCCCACCCACGCACTGGGCCCCCTTACCACACCGGGGACCCTTCACTGCCGAGCCCTGGGGAAACAAACGCCAAGCCAAAGTGTGTAAGGTAAAGAAATTGTCTGAACAGATGAAAAAGAGCTTTTAATTCGGTGGTCGTAAATCGGTGCAGTGATACAGCCCCTATACTTTATTTAGGTAGGGAAAATATAGGTGGGAAAAAAGATGAGTATGCATAGAACAAAAAAAAGAAATAGAAAGGATTTATCTCGATACTTGCCTTGGATCCGAGCTATCTGTTGGTTATTCCCTCGAAATAGAATCTACTACCATCGGCCTTTGCTTGCCTCAATCAATCAATTAAGTGAGGAGCCGTCACCATTCCTATCCTTTTCCTCTTCTTCTTCCCTTGTTTGTTATATCTCAATTTCTTTTGGGGAATCTGATTCGGAATTGGACTCGGAATATGACTTTTTAATTGGCGCGGTTGTTCCTATAGGTCCCAGTTTCTTTCTTCCCCGTTTCTTCCTATTTCTATTCCTATTAATCTTCATATTTAAGTGGGGCTGGGGCTTTGTGTGTTGGGTGTAAAGTCTCCATTCTTTGAAAAAGAAAGAGGCATAGAGCTCTTAGCGTAAGTGAAGCTAGTCCCCTGGCTGAGTGTCAGCAAATAAAACTATAAGTTGTTGTCTACATTATTTTAAATAAAGAGAGGAACTTCTGAGCGGAAGCGAAGCTATGCATTGGCTTGAACTCTCTAAAGTCCATAGGGCAGTAGTCCATTCCCTAAATACACAACTTGAATGGATTTATTGGATGGGCTTGGATACTATCCTTGGCCACTATACTCGGCTACTCCACTTGGTTACTCAGATGGGATACTCGGGCTGGGCTACTCCCAGGTTCGGCCCAGGCACCATAGTTTGTTAGCCTTCCAAGAGAGAAGGACCCCGCTGAGGCTCGACCAAACTCGCATCTCTACGTTTAACTTTGCCCATTGTGTAAGTAATCTGAATATGCAATGGCCCATCCCCGGCATAGATAAATAAAGCAGGACCTATCCTTTCCAACTGCTTTACCCATGAAACTTTGAAGGAGGTTGTGGTTGTTACTGCCCACCTTTTTACATTTCACCCTCACTAGAAGCCTTTCACCAATAAATGAAATGATATTTAATTATTAAATTTAGGGAGGGGAATAAAGAGAAGGTTATCCCGGCTTTCAGACCATTTTATCTTTTGGATCCTCTTCGGAAACGGTATCGAAATCACGTAAATCCACTTTCAACTAGTTTACCTGGTAGAGGAAAATAACTACTGAAAAGACAGAAACCTTCGATATTGTGAATGCTGGAAGGTGCGAAATGAAGAGGTGCTGGAGCTGCTACAATTGCTTTAGCGGGAGCTGCTGCTGGAGACTTGATTGGAAAAAGGCATGTCCGGGACACCTCAATCTTCCTGGCAAGTAGACCACTTTCGCTTTTTTATTCTTCCCTTATTATTAACCTATATAAATGCATATACTTCTGGCCGGGTATGCCCTCGGAGCATTAATCCTGATCAACGGGCAGGTGCGTTAACTTAGATACCCTAAGTACGCAAATCCTGGTCGGGTAGGCACTTCAAAAAGAAGTGGGGGGGGTGTTTATACATCTTAAGATGACTCTAAGATAAATGACGAGGCTCTGCAGGGTACATGCGTATCTCCACACGTATCGTCAACATTTCTATCCATAGATCTCCTATATCCATATGCCACCTTTCTGTACTGAATTTACCATCTGGATAGGTTCGATAGGTCTCTTGCATACGCCACTTTTTATTCCTCTCCCTTATGGTCGAGCCCTCCTTCCGTCGGACCTGAATTTACCAGTAATTTGCATTTGCTAAGTTCAATGATCAATGAAGTATTCTCGCAACGCCACTTTTCAGTACCGAGATTAAAAAGATTGTTTCCAGAGAGCGAGAATAGAGAGAACGGGTATCGAGATCGAAGATCTCAGGGAGAGATCTCGGGGTAGTAATAGAGATCCGGGTGGTATAAATCGAGGTCTCAATCAGGTCTCCGGTCGATGAAGGCAGCGATGTATTCGGTCACAGGGGGAAGGTGGCAAGGTCGAGTAGGTCGAGAGAAGATCTCAGGAGGTCGAGAGAGAGGGGAAGAAATAGATGGGAATGGACTTTATTTGACGCTAGCAATGGTTTTTCCAGATTTCCCATACCCATGTTTCCCGAAGCGACACTTTGTCTCCTTTCTAGTCTCTATACTCCCCTATCTCCTATCTATTTGTCCCATTTATTACTATTTCCCCATTGCTCCATTACTTACTTTTGCCTTTGTCCCATTATATAAGCTGGTCATCTTTCTTTGTTCGCACAGCGAATGAAGGCCGGGTGAAAGGGTGATGATCTAATAGTAATAGTAGCTGTAAGCGGGCTGCAGCGGGCAAGATGCTTTCAGAAGGAAGTGTTACTGGCTGGGCAGGTAAGCGGGTATGGTGGTCTGATCCTGCAAGCACGAAGCGGGATCTCTCTTTTTATTTTGGATGGCAGTATGCAGAGTTCAGCCCTAAGCTTGAATACTTGCGAACCCCATAATCGACAGAAGAGGAGACTCGTCTTTTCATGACCAGTTATTTTCGATAGCTAGCTTTTTATCCTCGAAGTCAGGAATTGTAGATTTTAAAAATGTCCTATAAAAAAAGGACTATGTCCAGATGCGAGGAGGATTGAAGGGAGCTAAAACTCCACCTTATACAAAGCTAAACACTTCGAAGATCTTTGGGTTGATCGTGTTAGGCAAGTTCGAGAGCACCGGAACACTTTTAGATGTAGAGTAGGCCACGAGGTGTGCAGCCAGAGGTCAATTCCCTGCCCTGTTAGTTATAAGAGTCTTGACTGATGCTGAATCAGAATCAGCAGGTGGAAATAGTGAAGCCAAGTCTGAGGAGTAAGACACTGGATCGTTGGAGCTGCCTCATGCTACTAGTGCTTCAATATCAAGAGGTCTTCCCCACCCCATGAGACCCAGGAGCTGAAACTGGTAAAGGACTGTAATCTTCCTACTCCTATAGCGGAAAGCAGTACTTTTAACTTAGTAACTTTAATAAGTATGGAATCTGACCTGTATTTATCCACGGATGATGCAAGCAGTCATGATGTTACTTTAACAGATGGAATTATTTTTATCTGCAATAAGGATTTTATAGATTCTATTCCTTACCCCTCATAAAAATCGGAGTAGTGTTTAGGCTGCAATGGTTCACATCTTTTGATGCTTTTACAGCTAACCATGGACTCCATTGTCTTCTATTGATAAGGAAGGACTTAGGATAAATGTAAAAGCCTCAGATTGAGGCGCCAAAAGTGTGATCCTAAGACAGCCATTAATCAGTCTCACTCAGCATGTAGCTGAGAGGGTGTACACAGCAGATGAACCCTCCCATTCAGTACGAAGGAAGAAAAGCAGCAGAAGTGGGAATCAGTAATGACAAGACCAGTGACATTGTGGATTTATATAATAGATTTATTCCTTATAGAAAGAATACATGCCCGACTGTAGGAATCTCCTTTATAGATGAGGGGAAGCACGAGTGAAACGGCAATAGTGTCAGTAAGCCGCTGTAGTCGGACCAGCTTTCGGACTGCTGACTAGCCTTCGGACGATAAGCTAGGAACTATAGCTGACTGAAGGAAGAACATCTGTCTTTCCTTTCGCTTTTGAATGATGGAAATGGAACTTGGGACTTGCCTCTTGGCAACTTCAAGGTAGTGGAAGAAAGTGACCCTTAGGAAAGGGGCACGAGTGGAACGGCAATAGTGTCATTTGCTGTTAGCTGTTAGCCTTTCTAGCAGCTTTCCTAAGTTTGCAATGCTTTCCTCTAGCAGCCAATCTTGCTTCGCCCTACAGCTAGTGGAGACAACGACTAATAAGATTGACGACAGGAGAACACCTTGCTATTGCTCGCCTTCGGAATAGACTAATTCCTAGCCTTCGGACTAGCCTTTTGAAGCTAAACTAGCCTTTCTTACCTGGAGCTTAGTCGAGTAGATTCCTTGCTTCCTCCTAAAGTAAAGCAACTACTGACACTAAACTAAACTAAAGCCGTAGCTAGCTAGCCTTTTTCAGCAGCCTTTAGCGCTTGCTAACTCTCTTTCAATTAGAACTTCCTCTCCCTTTGGTCGAGTGAGCTTTCGCTTCCTTTCCCGATTGCAGTGCTTGTCTTGTGCCAGTTGCTTGCTATTCCGATTCCTTCTTTCTATTATTCCAGCTGGCTTACCAGCTTGCTTGTGTTCCTGCTCCTTTTGTACCAGTTGCCTTTGCTTTATACCTTATCCTGTTACTGAGGTTGAAACCACTGTTGCCAGTTACTCTTTCCTTTGATGGCTGGCGAATGAGGATGTGCAGAAGCAACATCGGAGGCCGTGTGGGAATGATCCCTGGGAGAATAAGTGGAAAGGAAAAAGGGAAAACAAGAAAGGAATCAAAGGAATGAATCCAACTTGGAAGAAAAGGAAGAAGAGTGGAAAGCGGGATCACACTGGGAGAGTGAATGGGAGAAGGAGGCGGAATATGGGGAAGAATCAGAATCAACCAAATGGGAATCATCATCCTCTGTTGTGGATTGGGAATCAGCTGGAGAATGGAAATTTTAAGGCGAATGGGGGATCCGCTGTAGAGAAGGGATCAAGGTCATCATCCTTGGGGGCGTGTGTGGGCAGGCGAATGGGATTCCGTTTCCGTATCTGTTTCGGAAGTAAGCGTGTGCTCTTTTTTCATTGTTGTAGTCTCTGTCTCGTGTCCGAGCTGTTTGTGTGTGGCTGTGGAATGAGACTGTGAATGGAAGAACCCCTAGCCTATGTGGACAACAAGGACAAGACAAGGATCTGAAAGAGAAGAAAGGAAGGAAGGAAGGAAACAAAGATATTAAATAGAATACTCCTCTGCTTGTGTGCTTTCCCGATGGCGATTGCTGGCTTGCTGGCTTCCTTTTCTATTCCATACATAATATCATAGTCTAGTCACCATAATAACCAGAGGTCTTTAAGAGCCTGCTTGCTTATTGCCTTTGCTTGTGTGCCTGTTCTCGTCATCATCTCTACTAGTCACCAGCAGCTATTCCTATCCTTAGATCCTGGTCCGGTTGAGGTTGCCAGTGCCAATGCTTGGCTTGCTTTCCCGATTGAAGTGCCGGTTCATACTACCTGTTTTATGCCGGTTAGGGTGGAGTACGACGGTTGCTGTTGTGCCAGTTCCTATTGCTGCGGTTCCTATTCTATACATACTCACTACTAGTGACCGAAGGGGATTAGTATAAAGAAGAGATTAGTTACCATAGACCAGTGACCATAGGAGCTAGTAAGCATAGGAGCTAGTTACCAGCAGAGACAAGAGGGGACCATAGACCGGAGGGGATAGCAGTAACCAAAGACCATAGACCATAGACCATAGCTTACTTGCTCTTACCCGTACCAGCTGGCTGACTTTCTTGTTCCAGTTCATACTCCTCCTTCCTTTTGTGCCTGTTCTGATGGCTTGCTATTTCTTATTCATTCCAGTTCCGATTGCCTGCCTTTGCGTTCTATTATTCCGATTCCTAACAAGAGAAAGTTGCTGTGCAAAACTTCTCCTTTCCCTATGGTCAAGCTGTTTCACATATAATCCCACCTTTTTGTGCTACCTTCATATGGGGAAAGAAAGTGTACTCAGGGTAAAATAAAACATACGTTCGGGAAACATACGCAACTTCAAATAATCTAGCTATTGGGCGGTCTTCTCCTCGTGCAGTATAGCGGTACTGACTATTGCTGCTGTGGAAGGTTGGTTATTGCTGCATTACTAGCAGGAAATATATTTATTTATGACTTCTAATCTGACCCTCAAAAGCTAAGAACTTCCCAGGCTCTAAGGTTATTACGGGATCCTTATCTTTTAAAGTATTAATAACGATATCCCCCCTTCTTAGTCTTTCGGAGGTGATATCAGCAAAGATAGGTCGGAGATGCTGTAAACCTTTTAGTACAGCTCTCTATGATCTCTGAATCTGAGAATATTTAGGTGGGTCATGGGGGTCCTTCTCGCTCTGTCTTTAGTTTCAATTACATTGTAGCCCCCCACAATAACATAGAGTTTATGAGGAATGTCTGTCTTCCTAAACCAACAGAACGCTGAGCCAGGCCAGAGTGACAATGACGAGTCTTTAGGGTAGGGCCAAGGAACACTTCTGATAGTGTGGTGACTAAGAACTAAGAACTCCCTGTTTTCCTGCCTAAAGAAGGGAAACAGGTCCATGGCTCGCTTTGAAGGGTAATGCGGACCCTGTCTGGCACCTATCCTTATGAGAGATCTTCTAACCGTATCTGAACTCGGCTAGTCCCCGGTGAGTGAGTCAGTAAGCATGCCGACTATTGGACTCTACTCAGGCGGAAGGAAGCTGGCATAAGTCGTTCGCCGACAGACTTCTAGACACAGTGTTCAGTCTGGGGAGGTGACCTTAGGAGCTCTTCCATCTGGTATTACCTAAGCGCTGCACCTTACGAGTGAAGCCTTTACTTGGCACGGATAAGATGGTCGTATGGGTAAGGGGGGTTTTGGAGAAATATGGATAAAAGCGGGTGAATCCTTCCCAATTTCCTTATTAGGTGGGGGGCGTCAGTAAAGCGGCTTCGCTCCTTGTTGAACGGTGCTCAGGAGGTAATTAAGGAGCCCGGAGATGAACCCAGTGAATGGCCATGCTTGGATAGGGACCTTATTTACCAGATAACCAAAGGCACCCCAAAGGAAAGGCCTGCGAGTCCCACTGAGCCCTGAAGAATAAGAAAGCAGGTATGATCCATCCTTGAGAGCGGATCCACTTCAGAAGAGAACTTCGTGAGTTAGGGCCTTCCTACTGACTTTTAACCAACCAGGAGGACAGCCAGAGAAGGGAGCACTGCTCAGGTTTTATAAGGGGATAAGTTCCTGACCTTACAGGAGATTAGTGAATATGAATGATGGTCCGATCCACTAAGAAGAGACCTTATTCCCCTTTTGGCCAGAAAGATCCTCCTCATTACGGGCCCGAAATAGGAGGCTTTAAAATGGATATTTCAGTGCCTTAAAACCTTCTTTTTATTCCCTCAAAAGATACGAGGACTGAGCTACGCATACCTAGTGGGGAAAGTTCATTAATATGTTCTTTCATTCATATTGATTGGGGTATTTTCGCACCATATTTATATATGCCCCCCTTTTTTAGGAGTTACCAGCAAATCCTTTACTCGAATACGATGGAATTTTGCACCTGGCAGCAGATCTTTCACTCTACCTCCTCTGATCAACACCATAGGATGTTCCTGCGGATTATGACCTTCGCCCGGAATGTAAGCAAATGATCTATCTATCCACGCATCTATTCTATTAAGCCTCCCCATCTCAGTACATATCCCTTAGGAATAAGTAAATCCCTTGGAAGGAAATACTCCGGGCCCGAGGTAGGAGGGCGAGGTACGTGTTGTGAAGAACCCTACCTAACTTGTAGTTCGTGAAATACGAAGTGTCAAGTCATAAGGCAAGCATAATTACATATATAAAGAATGGTTATCGCCGTCGCTAGTGAAGTGATCATTTCGAGATCAAAATCCACTAGCATAATGACATATATAAATATTATATGGAAATCACCATTCGATCACTAGTGTTATT
>Ga0233342_1000109_pt1 | contig 25934 bp, 12 predicted proteins | sample GEONDECOMP273_FD_180706 | JGI IMG/M metagenome (GOLD analysis project Ga0233342, IMG submission 180706) | Leaf litter microbial communities from Shasta-Trinity National Forest, California, United States - GEON-DECOMP-273 | ecosystem: Environmental > Terrestrial > Plant litter > Unclassified...
AGCTAGGCCTGGTGCTGGGACTACTGCCATTGGTGGTTGTGGTTACTCCGCTGCTGCTCGTTCAACTGGCTCTCTTGCTGCTTGCTCTGCTTCTGGTGCATATGTATCCCGATCTCTACTTTTTAGGCTTGGGTCTGGATCTGTTTATATGAGTGACTAAAACAACTGCTGCTTTATCTGCTACTGCTACAGGATCTACTTTTGCTGGATCTAAAGCTGGTTCTTTCTTCAGAAGTCCTGTTAATTAAGGTATTCATTTCGTCTTGAATGCAGTTATCCAAAAGGTTATCTGGCTTCCCAAACCCTATGAGTAGGTCATCGGCATACCTGAGATAGTGCACATGTATATAAGGAGAAATAAAAGCCGAAAGCTTAACATCGAAATAATGCATATAGATATTCATCAAGACAGGAGAGACAGAGCAGCCTTGCGGGATTCCTTTGGAGGAGCCCGCGTAATTATTACCTTCTCGATCTAATATAGCGACCTTCGCAAAATTCATAATTAGATTGCCAATACGATCATCTGGAATCAACTTGTGTACAGCTTTCAAAAGGATACAATGATTTAAGTTGTCTGAGACAAAATTATACTTCAAACTATTATAAAATCTCTATCATTCGCTAACTATGAACACAACTAGTTATAAAGTGCCTTATTTTATCTTTCTCACTTGCTGTTTTTATGGCTGCTGTAGTTAGTTCAAACTCGATTAACAAATCATGGGTTAAGGTCTGTCTCATAAAACAGGAAATAAAACCAAGGGCATAGGCCATTATAACTAATGGGATCCATAGGGTGCGGGGCTGTGGTCAGTTAGTTGCTTTAGTTCAAGTTGAACCGCATGGATACGTCCTTGCCATTTAGCCAGCCCCCTAGAGTATAAGTTCACCACCCAATAAGTAATATGGGGGCCCTAAAAATAGAGAGGATTTAAAGTTAACTGCAATGGTTTATTAGAAGGAAAACTCTTGTTTCTGCTAAGCGAACTGCGATGGCATTTTATAGGGGCAAAGAGCTATAGAACAGCTTTAATAATTAGCTTAATTTGCAAGTGTTGGAGATACTTACAAAGGAGCCCTCGTACCTCACATATTCACCTGCACATTGAGATCAGGGAAAGGTATGCCCACAAATTACGAGTTAAATATCTTTAGTTTATTATAATGACATTTGATTTATTATCGGCTCGGAGGTAAACTGGCGATATGCTTCATTCGATTATCGGCCCGGAGGCATAAAGGAATCGATCAGAACGCTAGCTGGTGATTCATCTCCCGTCCCCTCCCGCGAGTCTTTCGTCTGGTAGTTCGCTCCTAGCTTGGCTTAGTGGGTCGATCCTTGCATATGTAATCCTGCGGCCAGGCCTCCCATATAGGTAACTGGCTCTCCGTCATGCATGGTTGTCTCCGAGCACGTGAAGCGAACGTAAAACAAACAGGTTAGCCCAATAAAGTAAAGTAGGATAAGCCTCCTTTCACTCGGGTAAGTAGCGAAGCCCTAAGTAGTCGGAGGAGGAGCGAGAACACGGAAAGCTACGCCGTCCCTCCCTGAACTTCGTCATTAATTGGGGGCCATATCTTCCTTTGCCATAGTGGGGAACTGAGCCCGGACGATCTATTGCGATAGCGCGAAACACAAATAAATTGGGAACGATAGAAACCATAAAACAGATCGGGGCGTTCACCCCCACTGAACGAAGTGAACGACATAAACAGTGTTTACTAACAGGTGATGCCTTGAGGAATATATAAAGGGACTGTGATGGGCAAAGACAGGGGGGAGGCGGGAAAGACATCGAAGAGGTAGAAGCTCCCGTACCACACCGGCCGGTCTCAGCTGGGTAAAAGCCGACCAGGCACCGGACCGCCGCACGAACCTTGGGAATGTAGTAGGTCCTCTGTTGTTCTTCGGGGAATTCTGTAGATCTGCCGTTGTTCGTAGTATCTGTCTCAGCCGGGGTCTGCCTAATCCAATAATCCTTCAATATATATATATGTTCAAGGCATGCATTGCATATTTAAGTGAAGTATGCTCGGTCTTTTTTCTAATATGTCGAGTGTAAGGTCTCGTATGTGGAGTCGAAGGGGGGGCAACATCTCACGAAAGGCGGCTGAACTCTGCGTACCTATTTATTCGGTGGCGGCCGGGGCATAGCGAAGGGTCCTAATAACTTGGGGAGGCCAAAGCGGCGGCCCCAACCCAACATGATTATCTTTTTTTCCTACCAATGATAAGGTCCTTGGAAGCATATGCCGGGACCTATTCGTTGTTATATACGTAATATGACATATGCCTATGCTTTTCTGAACTTTACGTGTAGTGGAACGGAGTTTAGAAGTGGGGAACCCAGTACGTAGCGAGTCGCCCGGCCCGTGTTCATTCCTTCATATATATGTTCCTCCTATATGGTTCTTAGGTCACCCAAAGGATTTTTTAAGGTACCTAGGACGAGGGTTGGGGTTGGATATCAATCACCATATGAAGCCTTCGTAGACGAGAAAACAATGGAACAAGTCCTTCACATCGGAGCCCTTCACACCGGCTTCCTTCCCTTACTGATACTATCTTATTTATTATCTCAAGATAAGCTCATATTTTACTGTCAACTTGCAAAAGCTCATATGATAGTTAGAAATTTTATCTTGAATTCAAGATAAAATTATTATAGGGTTATGCTTACCCTTTGCACAAAGCTGTTGTATATCATTATATTCTCCCTGTTTCTCATGAATATCAGATACAAGGAATCTAAAGCAGGATTAGCTCTAGCCTTGATATGATCTCCACATGCATGAAACTCTAAATAGTCCTGCACATTATATTATTTTTCCTCGAGATAAACTAACCTCTGACAGGGCGAGGCATGCAAAAGAATAGTGTAAATACAGTCCATGAAAGTAGAACTACTGCAAGCTGGCAGCCCTTTGGAGCATGAGCACAACACCAATTTGTAACGTCCCCGGCTCGCTCCCGGCCAGGAAACACTATCCCCAGATTGATCCTGAATCCAAAAACTACTGATAAATATTTGATATACAATAATGGACCTACAAATCCTCCAAAGGGGTTCTGATAGCATATAAAGAACATGACTTGTAGGACCAGTCGTTGCAGTCCTTACATTGACCTGGAATTTCACGATGGCCTTACATCTGGTGCTTGGTACACATCTGGTTGCATCCATGATTTGGTCATGCTCATTTCCTGCCCCTTGAAATTCAAATTATTCCCAGAAGAGATCAGAATGGTTCTTGGCCCTAGGAGTTTCTGATCGACTTTCTAGAATAGTAGATAGGTCCTGTAGGCACCCTTCCACAGAGGCAAAACAACGCTGCTCATATGTTTCCCTGTGTGTACCTATGCTGGAGCTGGGGGCCCAAAACTGGTCTCTCCTTAATTCTGGGTAGTCTTTCAAAGCATAAAAACTATAAAATTACAGGACATCACAACTACACTAAACTACTGATTCCCATGCTATCGTTCATATCTCAGTATAATTATGGATCTGAAGGATTATACTTTTACTATATCTTAGATTGAAAACCAAAAATTGACAAGCTATATTTAAGATAGCAGGAACTTTTTTTATCGATAACTCTCCAAATGTAGCCACAGCACGACTCTTTTCAAATTTGAATAGCTGTAATGCAAACTTCAATATACTAGGACTATATAGGAGCTAACTATAGTGCTTTCTGCACCAATTCTCTCTGTTCTTGTACATCTACCTTAGAAACCCCAGTTGCTGTTGCAGCAGATGGAGCTCGACCTACATACTTTGTCTCAATTGAATAATTCGATCGCTATCCTATAGTTTTATTGCCCTCATTGCAGTTAGAAGACGAGGAGTGATGTAATGATATCCTCCCATATTCATGGGTTCCTCCTGGCACAAGATAATTTATGCATTTGGATATTGCTGGAGCTCTCTCTGGACTAGGTCGTATGGGAATGGGCAGCGTTGTTCCACACGACATATAGCAACATCCTTTACATTAACTCTCTCCCTTTCTTCAAGAAGCTCAGAATATACCTTTCCAGAGCAAAGTATAAGACGCTTAATGCCCTCCTCCTAATCAAAGTGATCATTCTGATCCTTAATGAGACATTCGAATTGAGTTCCCTGTTTGTAAAACCCAGGATGGCCTTGTACATCATCAAATTAAAAAATACTTTACTTGCGGGCCTGAAGGCGGAGAAGATTCTTTGGAGCCATCACAACTAAAGGCTTACGAAAATCACGATGTATCTGGCGATGAAGAATGTGGAAATAATTGGCAGGGGTTGTCACATTGGCAACTTGTAAATTACACTCCTAAATTTGCTTGCTCAATGTAGGATCCATCTCAGGAATAACAAATGGATTGTCATCGCTCATCTGAAGAAACCGTTCCAATCTTACACTAGAATGTTCTGGACTCTGCCCATCATAACCATGAGGAAGCAGAACAACAAGTCCACTTTGGCGAAGACATTTGGCTTCTCCACTGCTTAGAAACTAATCGAAGAGAACTTTGGCACCATTAGAAAAATCACCAAACTGAGCCTCCCAAAGGACCTTCATTCATCCACGGGACTTACCCACATCGTTTATCTCGATCTACCTTCTGCCCTTTTTATTCTAGGTAGGGGCAGCTGCTACGACTGAGGATCAATGAAACAGGCGCCCAGCGATTGATGATGATGATGACGATGATGAGGAGGATGGGATATTGTTTCAATGGCAGCAGCAACAGTGTGCAACGGATTCTTTGTTGCATGAATGAAGGGCGGAAGTTGGGAGAGGGATGGGAATCATGGAGAGGCAAGACAACATCGACGCAGTATGCAGAGCAAAGGGCTCGAGACCCCACTTTTTAAAAATACATGGAGAAGCACAATAAACTCATCAAAGTAGTAAAGGTGCAGACCTCTCTCCTAGGTCGCAGGGACAAAACCCTCTCCCTCCACTATCTCTCCGGATTGCGGTATAGACTTCGGCTGAGGGTAGGCGCGGCATCCTTCCTGAGGAAATATCCTCACATCTTTCATGTTTACAAGTGTCCCACAAGAGGGGGCACTTGGTTCAGGCCCCTCAAGGCCTTCTTGAAGGCATACCGTGAATTAGGGCTGCCCAATGACTTTGAAGATATTTTCTTTGGTCGGATGGTAAAGGACAGAGAAGGAGACATGTGGCAAGTTGGGATATTAGTACTAGAACTAAGAAGCTAGGTGGATTGAGATTAAACCATTTGAAGAATAGCCTTGGCTGCCAAATGGATTCTTATATCCTTACAGGGCCAATGTGCTTGGAAAGAGTTGGTGAGAAAGAATGTTCAATTAGCTCCTCCTTGGCAGCCCGGTCAGGGAAAGTGTTCTTTGTCGACCCGGTAAAATGCCTGTGAAGTTTTCGGGTTCAGTAGTTTTTCAATCCGGAAAGCATGGAGTAGTCTCAAACAATTCTTTATTTTAGCCCCCTTAAAAACCGGAATAAAGTGTAAAATGTTCAGGTCTCCCTGGTCTATTTCGTTAGTGGTAAGCGCTTAGCCTTGAGAAGAGGCTTGCCGTAGAATGGGCAAAATCACTACTAATAAAGGCCTTTAGCGATGATATCATTGTTAACAGGGACATTCTTTCAGGGTCTGAGTTAGCCAAAAGGTAGAATTTGCCAGATACTTATTTGATATCCCTCTTGCATTTTTCTTTCTCTTGCAGCCTTGTAAAAGCTTTTATTTACCCGCCTGTTCTTTCATCCCGATATGAGCCATTCCCCTAGTTTCCTCAAGTGCCACTAGCTCATCTACTATTCTTTTAAGTTTCTCAGGATTTCAGCTCTTACTCCTTTCTATAGATATATATAATATCTGCCGGGGACTACATAGTTCCATCAGAAAGGTAACATCCAGTCTTCAAAACAAACACTTCTACAGAGAGTTATAACACTATGAGCAAAAGGAAAGATCACACTACTTCAGTCTATTACATCACTACTAGGATTAACCACCCAAAATGAAATCATAAGTGTTAAACAAAACAAAGCCGGGTACCTGTCCAAAAATAAAATAAAAAAGAACCTATTGACCACCGCCTATCAAGATACATCATCAGGAAAGAAAAAAGATTGAATTCACTGGGGCTGCTTGGTTTTCCAGTACCACTAGCTTCTCCAATCCAGGACCTGCCACTGAATAATCTTATTCAACAGGTTCAGCTTGAACCTTTACAGTATGTTTCTCATCAGGTGCTCTGTACAGTGCGTCATCAATACAAATAGAACAGTCTGAGTTTGAGGACTGCTTGGTAGGAGGATCCAAGATTGGCAGATTACCCATCGATTCCGCAGGCACCAAGTAATAACTCTTGTTATACCCAGACCCCAGGGCTAATTTTACTTTATTATCCAGAAGAGCACTTCTAATACCGGCCAATTTTGATGACAGTGATTGGGAAAGTCCACTGCTAATGAAACGCTTCTGGTTTCTTAATAACTGTTACTGTTTTCATTGCTGCACTGACTCTGTTCCCGAACCCCATGATTACAGTTCACATTACCACAGCCCCTTGCTTGAAGCTTAAAACCTCTTACCGTTGGAATTGCACAGTTTGCTAGGTTCCCCACCACACCCTGCTGAAACTCCACTGCCCAGGTTGCCTGTATGAGAAGCATTGTCTACTACTGTTGAAGTAGTTCCATAATCTGCAGACTGCTGGATAAGTTATAAACCTGTATACCCTGCTGCTGATGATGAATAATCAATGTGGACCCATAATTATCCCCATCTTAAATTGTTCCACCTTCTTCATCGTTCCCTCTTGTGTCTCCTTCACTTCCACTCAGTAGCCCCTGAAGATTACCATTCCCATTATGAGCATTATGGACCTGATGCACTCTTGCTCTAGGGAGTCTAGGAAACTTCCCCCTGCCCTTTCCGAATCTCCCCCTGTTGCCCAAGGTGCCTCTATAAAAGAAGGCTCTAACATATCCTTCCGGCACTTGCACTTTAAATGAAACCTGCAAAATGAAATCACATATAATGATTTGTTTGTTGAGATCAGTAAGCACTCTCCTATCTCCTCCAAAAACATGAGCATTTCTCTTTTTACACAGAAACCATAAGACTTCCGTGGGTGGAACTAACCATCCACATCTTGTCATAAATTCTATCTTTAAATGAATCCCATCCAGCCTGCCATTGTAAAGGTCTTCTTGCATACTTGCTCCAAGGAAGAATTACAGGTCTCAAAATCGTTTGAGCATAAGCGCAAGAAAGGAACAGATGTTCCACAGTTTCAAGATTCCCACAATACAAACAATTCTGATTGGAAATGCTATAATCAGTAAGAACCTTACCAATAGCCAAACAGAATGAGAAATCCTTTCAAATATAACCGTGTCATTTTTAATCTTCCGTTTTAGGGTCCTGAAAATAAAGCCCTTTACCTACTACTTATTTCTTTGACTCTGGCTGTCTGTCCCTTCAAAGCCTGAGCAGACTGACTTTACTATGTCAGCAGGTATTATCTGAGCAGCGATTGAAGGAAGGAAGTATACGGATGGTAAGTGAAGGAAGGCAAGGGGGCAACCCCCGAAGGGGAAAAGAAAAGATAGATCCCCTTCGCTCGCTACGCTAATAGGCTCAAGGAAAAGTAAATTATCAGCCTGCTTGCCTACCTTACCCTCCTTATGGCTGTGCCTGTGCTGAGATAAATCTCCCTTGAAGCTTCCCTAGGTGGGATACAGAGGCTTTACCTTCTTCCTTCACATCAGAGACAGAGAAAGCAGGGCTTGAACTTTAACGGGGTGAAGACACTGTCTGTTTGAGGGGTTGGGTGCTGCCAGAGACCCCTTAATAGTGTAGTATCCAGGTCATTCTTGAAATAGACTCTGCCAAGGAAATAGTAGTACGACCAAACAGTAAGTATAATGCAATGCTCGTATCATGTAACTAGCCAGAGAGATCAGTCGCATAAGGCCCAGACACATCACCCCATACCATAGAAACGACAGCGTTTTAGGTCATTATATTGTATTATTTATGGTTTTACAGCACCCTTTCTCATTGGGAAGAAGACACTGTGCAGCAAGCCTGGAAGCAGCCCCAGCAGTATGACTGTGAACTCATGAAGCATACCCTCAGCGGGTATGGGTAAAAAAAGAACTAAGTTTTTGATGTCGGTGCGTGCTAGTCTATTTTTTTAGGCCAATATGTACGACTCAATACGAGTCATGTAACTAGGAATAGATGCAGAACTTGTAGTAGTTTGCTGGCAGTTAGCAGTAGCATTGAACACTTGGCTATTTTGGATACTTTGAAATAAGTTTTGCTTATAGCCCACTCTTTTCCAATCTGGCTTTAGAGGGGATCCCCTGGTAGATAACCAGTCGGTTCTCAATGCAAGATGGGTGTCTGTTGATCCGGAGGATAGGTGGGTGCGCCAACTCTTGAATCCAATTATTGACGTATCCTTCTCATCAAATGATCTGCCTCTTCCATCTAAACCTTGAAATGATAAATTTAAGGGCCCACCATCTAACATGCATAGGATAAATAAGGGATATTGTAATGATCAGTTGGTTGGTATTTCTCTTGTTGCGATCATGATGATGCTCATCTTTCAATTTTGTTTCATGGAAAGGCTATCTGATTATAGTTATTATATATTTAAAAAATATATATGTAATTTCGCTAATTTTATTTAACATAAAAAATACCGTGCTATAGTACAGGCATGCTGTGCGAAATAATGGAATAATTTATTATATAAGAGGAGATTAAATTGAGGGAGATCTCCTAATATGACAGGTACCCGGCCTGGTACTTTATGGGTTGGTCTATAGCTAGGGAGGTTGGATGCATGCCTATATTACTTAGCCTTGCATGTTCATAAGTAAGGTGTGACGGTTAGGTGGTGGTATGCCTGGCAGTAGGTTGAGTTTCTATGCTTGGTTGGAATACCGAGTTCAAATAGCTCGGGAGACGTGGTAAAAAACCTTACAGTGGAAGTGGTAGCTAGTTTATATTATAGAGTGGTTGCTAGTTCTAATAGTGGAAGCTAGCCGGTAGCAACAGAGCAGTGTTATTCTCCATACACGATAGACAGATATCTTTATCTATGTGCCATCTATTGATACATTTCGTTTGCTTCATCGGTCTTCTGGTCTTATACGTGGTGCTATGGTTGAGCAGGGGACAGGACACTCTCAATCTTCATCCCCTACCCTTTTACTACCTACCAACTCTAATTTTACACCGTCAGCATAGATAGGATTAGCCAGCATAGTAAGATGAGTTCGATTAGGAATCTAGTTATCATATGAAGTAGGAGCTCTTCTAGGTAAGTCATAGCAAATCATAATACTGAACATGGGTATAAAGGGTATCAAGCTATCTAAGAATATCTCTTCGTTGGTCGTAGCTAGTAATCATAGTTAGATTAGGAGGGACAGTTCTATCAGTAATAAATATTGAAAAGAACAAGCTAGCAATCTCCTGAGCAAGTTACAAGCTATAATAAAGGAAGAATCGAACTAGCAATACGAACTCTCCAAACACGAACTCTTCTCCTCTCCAAACTTGTAATTCTCCTCCTTTGTTCTCCGCGTAATAAATCTCAATAGTGATACTTGGTTTTTCATGCTCATACTTGGTCTTTCATGACTGACCAACCCATATATATAGATCTATATCAATCAATCTAGATACGGGGCATGGATATAGATATTTCTATATAATTATGAATCATGTGAATATTCCTTCCACTCCGGAGCCTGGCGCGGCTTCGCACCTTGGAATATCAGTTTTGCCCAACAATGGTGGAGTTCCTGCTCCTATTGACAACACAAATCGAGCTAGCAGCAGTGGCAGCAATAATGTAAATTTAACTTACTTAGCTCCCCCTACTTGGTGTAGAATTCAGTCTACTGCACTCCATGGGGAGGGTGAGTGTCCAGAGTTAAAGGCTGCCATGGATATAGTGCAAAAGGAGATGCAAAATCTGGAATTAGTTCCCAATGAGCAACCGAGCACATCAAATGTAGAGCAGAATCCAAGCACTGCTATGGTGTTTGAGACTCATGATGAAGAAGGTCAAGAAGGAGAGTTAACACCTGAAGAGGAATAAGTCCAAGCTTTGAAGCAGTTAAATAAAGGTAATTCCTATTACCTGAGAAGCAAGGCTTAAATAAAGGGGATAAAAGTAAAGCTGCCCTACACTGCCCTACTCTATTCTCTGCCCTACATCGCCCTACATCGCATTGATTTATTCATTCGTCAAGGAAAGCAGAATGGGCAAGAAATAAGTCAAAGTTAATCTTCTTCGTTTCCTTCCCCACTCTCCGGCTATTAAGAGTCTCCTTACCTTATCCATATCACATTCATTGGATCTGCCTGCTTCTATTACTAACGTTACCGTACAACTACTAATGAATTACTTCTCTTCATGTAAGGTAGGGTTATTTCCTGTCTTTTTAATGCTGGTAATAACCTTTATGATAGATAAAAGCAAGCCAGACAAGTGTCACGCACAAGTAATCCATAATGAAAATATCCCCTAAAGCTTACTTATATCTTCCTATCCTTTTGCCTGCCCCCTTCTTTAGCTCTACCCTTCCTTATTCTAAAGCCTCCATTCACATAAAACGGTCTGGATCAGTAAACCTCGCTAAAGTGCTTTCCTCCATGTCCATAAAATTGATTGAATCCGGGCTATTGGTTAAGGACTTACTTACGGAGATATTATATATGTTGCCATAAAACTGCTCGAAACCTTTGATACCTAAAAGTAGAGCTTTGCCTTCTCTTTTCCTCAACGTTGGCTACCTAGGTAGATACGGGATAGTAAGGTTCCATCGCCGTAAGGGAAGGCCTGTAGGCTCTTTCCCTTTTATCCTCCCTTCGCGGGGGTGAAAGCCATTTAAGCCACGCTGTTTATTGGGTGAGACTAAGTTCCTAATGGATAGATTGATGGTTGGTTAGTTACTGAATTGCCTTCCATGGTTGGTTAGTTACTGAATTGCCTTCCGTGGAGTTCTATTACTTATGTTACATTTGATGCACTTTGGGAGCACTTCATTATTAGTAGGGCATAACTGTGAGGAGATAAATATGCATAAAATAGAGTCAATATGATTAAAGTATCCTCCAAATCCAGACAGGTGGTTTAGCACTAGCCAAAGCCTTTCCAGTTGGTGCACCACCTAAACCTTCACCTATATGTTGTTCTATGCCCAGCCCAGGAGTAGGGGAAAGAGCAGAGCCACGAGCTAGGACATAGGTAAAGGTACCGGAGCTAGCCGTTGATCGGGTTGATGAACCAAATGTTTATTCAGTTGAAGCATCTGTAGAAGCGCGGCAGCAATGGGATGTTGTTAATGATTATTGAGATCGAGAGCCGTATCCCGTAGCTTCCTTTCGTCCAGTGCCATACCCAGATAAAGATGATCGTAATCAATATAAAGACCTTTGTGATCCAGTCGATGAAGTAGCCGAAGAAGAACCTAGACCTATACACCTATACCTAGGGAAGGACCTAGGGGAATACTTACTGGGGGAGTTCCGAGGAGAATAATGGGAAATTTCTAAGTTGGATCTGTTAGCTAACGCTTATGTACCCCTTTTATACTATTGTAAGTAACTCCGCCATCACTGTTACTGCGGCATGTCCTACCTATAGTGATCACCGTCTGGCTCTGGTATTTCATTATTTGAACAAAACTTTCCACTTTGCAATTTGCTTCCTTTCAACAGCCCTTGAACCTGCACCGCCAAGGGCAGGGTAAGCAGCACCAGGACCAGTAGCTTAGCTAGTTGTTTCAGCAGTAGATTCTGTCGATGAACCAGCCTTCGCATAGTTCCATATCCTCCAGCATCAGTAGCGTAAAGAGCAAAGGTAGGCCTAACCAGGTGCAGTTCCAGATCCAGATACGGTTGAAGCAGTCGGTGAAGCAAATAATCCCGTTGATCCATATCCAGCAGCAGTGGAAGTATCACTAGCAGCAGGCGTTTATGCTCTTGGTCTTTACCCTTCTTCAGCAGTAGATTATGCCCGGTTCATAAGTTCTCTCTTTACAGCCTCCTTTAATCCTTTTACTGCCTCCTTGGTAGTGGTGCCCTATCCCTCATTAATAAAGTGGGCCGCCTCTATCAAAGTTATTGGCTACTGGTTTCAGGGCTAATACGTTTGTAATAGACCCTTCTCTTTATCTCGAATTGTTTCTTTTTCCGGGAAAGGTTGAAGAATTAATATCTTGCTGGTTACGACCCTTCTCTATTTCTCCTCCTCATTATTTCCAGTCGTTAATACGTATATAATAGTGATGGGCAGTTCCTTGATGTCGGATAGTTTAAACTGGGGGTCAGGGTAGAAAGATTTCTTGGTTAACCCCTTTGATTGCCTGTTATCTCCTTACTTTATTACTTTTCACTGGACTGGGCACTTTAAACCCCCTTCTATGGGATTGGAGTTGATACGTTAATCCGTTAGTAAGAGTTGCCCTCCTCATTATTTGATGACTGGATGGCTGATATCCTAACTTTCAACTGGTTAATCCATTCTTTTATTTCTATTGGAAGGTAGTTTGAAGGGTGCCTACCCTGGCATTATTGGATTGGTTTTCCACTTGAAATGGTTCTTGATTGGTCCCTTCATTCCAGGTGGATTGTTCCTTCGAGTAGAAGATCAACAGCAATCGAATGTGCACAGTATAAAAGGTCGTAAAGTGGGTGGAGATCAGGGTTGGATATTCAGATGCTAGAGAGAATTTGGAGAGTTGGAGGAGGACAGCATTAGACACAAGGGAACTCTCTGATCCGACAAGATAAGAGTAGCCTTTACGGTTATATGTAAGAACGCAAACCGAAGTCCAAAGATAGTGATACAGAATGGTTGAGAAGTCCCGATCTCGTATACTTTGAAGCAAGTGGGGGGGTAGGCTCACTCCAGGCTATGGTCCCTATTCTCCAAGGGATTCAGAGCAAGCAGTAGGGTACGGAAGGTGAGTTGGTGACACGTGCACCTCAAGAACGGATAATGCGGGGCCGGCCAACCACTACTAATGTGAAGGCGTTTCATCCAATTGATGAAGTTACAGTGCCAAATATAGTTCCATTTGTTTACTTAGAACCGCCAACAGCAGATAAAAAGCCAAGAGTGGTTTCATATCCTATTTATTCAAAACCATAAGCGCTTGACCCGGTTCCAAGCGAATATCCATATCCAGTTTATGACGCCAGTGACCCAATAGCTTATTTAGTCCCACCCGCAGTTTAAGTGCCAGCGTCCCTGCCGGCTTTAATAGTCAGTTTCAACCCCGAGCCAGCATCGTCCCTTTCAGATAAATACCCATCAGCCACAAAGGAGGCAAGGCCATAGGGAGCAACGGAACGCCATTTCACTCAGCATCCATTTAGAATCCATATATCTTTCCCTCTCCCTTTGGTCGAGCAACTCCGTCCCTTTCTAGGCCTCAAAGAAGGTTTCTTTTATGGAGGGTTCATGTCCCTATAGTGACCTATTACACCCCCTTAACTCGGGTTTCACACTAATACTAATGAGCTATAAAATGATGCTTGGGGATTGCTTCTGCTCGTACTATGCTTCCAACTACCGCCCACTACATCAGTATAGTTGAAAAGCAGCAGCTAGCTTTATTTACTCAACCAGAGGAAGAAAGAAAGCGAGGTACGTTCCGATTTCCTATTAGCTTGTGTAACTCATGTCACCTAACGAATCAATTAGCTGTACTGATGAGCTAGTTTGCTACATTTATTGTGCCTACATGATTGATTGGCCGGCTTCCCCACTACTTGTATTTATTTCGTCCACCTGTATGCTGTGTACCGCGTGCTGGCTTCCCCATGTTTTTATTCAATTATTGTAATTATTGGCTTACTGATAGATGTCCCTATCTCTATGTGCCTGGCTCCCTGACTACCATGTATTATGAAAAAGAGGGAAGCGAAAGCGCCTCCCATGTGGCCGGAACAGCATCCATTAAAAGAAAAAGCGAAGCGATGCGCCGGGCCGGGCTTGGAATATTGAATCCACACTGACTTGAGCAATCAGGCTTTCCGCCCACCCTGTTATAAATAGAGATGAGAGATGCTAGAACCAGGCCAAACGCGGGAAGAGAATGCGATATTGAATAAGCCGCCCTATTCCTTGGATAGGACGTACAAGCTATAGCTATAGATAGAGTGGCAAGTAGAGATGCGTTATGGGACACAGGTGGCAATATAGATCTTCCAGCTATATATGACTCGGAAAGTGAAGGAGAGAAGCTAGAGCTATATTTATGCCTATGATAAGCTTCTATGATAAAATTATACCCTTTCAGGTACAGTTCAAGTTTTGACCACATACAATGAAAGTGAAAGTCCTTGCCCTCAAAAGGACAAGCCCTCCGGACCTTATGAGAAAGTCTTTATGAGCAGCATACCAGTGACAGCCTTTACGACAGATTGATTGAGAAAGTGGGATTCCCGATTGAATGAATGAAAGTAATTGTACCGCCTCCCCTACCAACTCACGAAATTGATTGTACCTCCCGTTGTTTTATTGTCTTTCACTTTTGAATTACCAATTGGCTTTTCCCATATTATTGTACTTATTCTTTGGCTATGGCTATTAGTATGACTCTTCTTGGTTTGGTATTATAAAAACTATTTGTATTCTTTGCAACTTCATTCCTTGCCCTCAGAAGCGCAAGACCTCCGGCCTCCATTTTTCTTAACAAAAGTGATTTTTCCGTTTGAAAGGAATGGTAGCGCACTCAACCTCCTTTGTGTGCCGCGCCTATTTCTTTTATAGTTTCAACTATTTCTATGGAAACCTGAAGAAAGGCCTTGCCCGATGCGGACAAGCGACTTCGTACCTTATTAGCCACTAAAATATTCAAAATGTTTAGCAGATCCAACTATCATAGAAAGAAATAGAATAACCATATTATTACCAATATATGAAAATGAAACAAAAAAGTAAGAGTATAAGAGTAATAACTATGCTTATCTATAGATAGGAGTCAACATCATGGGAGCATGCTGAAACAAGATAAGTACCTACATCACAGAAGTTAGTGGCTTTTATTGAGTGGGGAAAAAGGATAGTGACAACAACTCCCAGGAAAGGACATGAAAGTAGGCACAGAGGAAGATAAATGGGATTCCACGACACTAGGGGATATCTATAAAAGGTAAGAGGTTACATACACCGGTACGGAGCTAATGTGAACATTGGAGGTGACATACGTTAGCAAGCACCTAACTTGAGCACAAGGGATGCCATAAACTAGTCGAGGACTTAGTGCGGGCATAAGAAGAGGTTACATAAATTAGCACAGAGCTAACGAAAGCATAAAAATAAGAAATGCTAACAATAAACCAATGACAACAAGAGACAATAAAATAAAGATGTTATATATGTAGTATAGAAAGCATTCTCATAGCTGCAGTCTACATATTGTAACAACCGTACTCAATTCCTCACAGGAACAACTCAATGGTCATGCTTGTGAAGCAACCAGTGACCAAGAGGAGAGGATAAGGATAAAATAAGAAGAAAGAAGGGAGAAGAGAAACGAAGATATGTGTTATATTACGTCTATAATATACGTATGCAGGATACACCCGAAGGTATTGATCAACACCTGTAGGTATTTATCGCTTATCTAGAAAGGATTTGAGTTACAAGGACAATAAAGAGATAACTACCTGAGCTCCTTCCTTGAGTCGGTTTGTTTCTGATTATGAGCCCAACTTGCCGCCTTGTTGCTTGAGTGGGAAAAACGAGATGATCCTTCTGATGGTCTCTGGTCGGGGATGTAGACACAGAGACTGCAATCTATGTCTGAAAATCTCCCTCATGAAGAGAGCTAGGCATTTTTGGTAAAGATGATGAAAGAATGTAGAGAGGGAACTACTTGAGTGTTGGTAAATACTATAGTACCTCCCTATTATATCATAGTAGATAAGACCTTCGAAAATAGGATGCTTTTTCGACTTGGTCTCTTGTAAGTGGAAAAGCTGGCAAGTCCTATTAGGCCGTGGGATGTGGTGATCAGGCTAAACCGAAGCAAATTATAGCCTATACACTTACCAAAGGGGATCCGCAGACCATGCATTTAGTGTTTGCGTGTCTAACAATAAGGCAATCTCTCAGCTGCTGTTTTCAGAATCAAAAGCCATCTTTGGGCTAAAACCCTCAGGGGTGCGTTCCAAGTGACCCGGATGTACTGCCTATATATATACCTCCTATCTTTTCCCTCATAAATACAATAGGGAAGCAGCCTATAATTAATCTCTAAGAATTACTCAGGTCCTTTGTAGCACACACAGATATATCCTGGACTTGTAATAAATCATATGTAATATTTAATATACCTGGTTTACAGAGACTGGCCTTCCTAGAGAGATAGGGATACTGGCCTTTGTTCTAAAGAGAATGCTTTCCTCGCCCGATGCGGGACGAGTTGCGACTCATACTACTTATTCTTTGGCTTTCCTGGCCTTCGTTCCAAAGAGACTTTTATGCCTTGAAGTGCCGGGGGAATTAATAGCCTTCCTTGCCTGAAAAGCCGGTATAAAGCCAGTACTGGAATGAGAACCAGTAATTAGTATAACCAAGTATTGTAATTATCTTGAAATTGTGCAATGTGGGTTGTCTCAGTCTCTAAAATAGGAGATAAATAAATAGAGTATAAATGTAGTGGATAGTAGTGGAATGAAGGTTAATGGTGGAAAGACCAGCACCTCTGATCTTATCTTTCCCTTTTGTTCCCAGCCTCTCGTAGTGGTATCACCCGGCCTAAAGAGGCATGGTTTAGTTATAGGTGATCTATGCAAAATGTTGAAGAGCTTATTATAGAATAGTACAGGGATAAGGCATAAAATAAGGTCAGCCTAAGCGTTAGTGTTAGGCTAATAGAGTAGTAATTCGCTTCGATCTAAGCCTCGCTGTCTAGTGGGAGGTACACTGCCTAACTTGTTTCTTACTCTACCTAACTTATTACTCTAAGGAGATATATCAACCAAAAGTAGAGCCCAGGAGACAGTCTAGTTTTACCAAAGGGAGAGCTATACCGTCTAGTTGGGAAGGTCCCTACATCTTCCCGTTGTAACACTTCCCGGTCAGTGATAGTCCCAGTATGGGCTAGTGGTAGTCTGGGCTAGTGATGGATATATTTTCTTTCTGGACAGATAGGAGTAAGGCGAAGCCGTACCTCCATTGGAAAAAAACCATTGATACATACGGGAAATTCCCTGGGGAATCCCCATCTATACATATTTTCTTTCTGGACAACATGAAGAGCCAGAATGCGCTATCATGCCCAGGAAGAGTTATGCCCGGAAATAGTAATGACTTGCCTTAAAGACAATATATTAATGGTGGGTTAGCAAATATAGCTAGGGAGCATTGGTTAGCTAATATATATATTGAGGTATGGCTTCGCCTTCCTTTGCAATACTTAGTAAATAGAAGAGATTAATGGAGGTGTGGCTTCGCCTTCTTTATATATGTTCTAATTCTCAACTACGATCTATGAACTAAAGCAAGTCAGAAGACGGGATTAATCTCTATACGCCGTGAGAGATTCCGTACGGTCAGGGATTATAAAGGCGTAACAGCAAGATGGGTTCGGTCCAATGTATTTGGTTTCAAAAGAGGGAGTTGCCACTATATCCTCGCACGACAAAGCTAATTCGTGATCATCGAGATATTATTTATTTCAACAACTGCTGAATAAACTGGCCGCTGGATCGACTGCTTCTTCGACTGTAAAAAACCACTGTTTTATACATTTCCGATAGGATTGGATGCTATAAACTCATGCTCCCAGCCTTAGGACTCTGTTTTGAAAGCGGGTAGAGACTCTGTTTTGAAAGTTGCTTTCAAAGTTGGCAGTCGGACTTAATACCCACCTCATTTAGAATATGCCACGCATATTTCACCCCCCCATACCGACAACTCAGGTCAACTGAAAGATGAAACGAGGGGCCCGGCGAGAAGAAGATTGATGGCTACCCGAAATAGACAGCGATTTCTCCCAAAGGGAGCCCAAGCTTTCTAAGAATAATAAAGTTTGCTCATAGTTGTGTCCATACTACAAATTGTAAATAACGCTCCTCCGAAAGAATCCATTCCCGCTGAACAATGGATCGTTGGTAATGTTGCCGTACAATTGTAGCCATTAATAGGACTCCAAATACCTACAAAACATGTCTTTCTGACGGCGATCTATTGACTACATTGGGATCTGGCCATTAGTAAACACAATATTATATATGGACCCAACATGGAACACCGATACATTACAGACTAAGGGTACCAAATGAACTCCAACCCTGCAAATAACACAGTACACTAGTGAAATGACTCCGACTAACAAACACTCAACTCATGATGCTACACCAACGGACCCTGTCAATGCAACTACCCCTACCGAAGGTTTAACCCTTTCCTCCACCACCCACATCCTTAACTAATCACCCAAGCTTTGGATCTATACGTCAGATACGTCCATTTAAACCCTAGCGACCAATCTCCCCACGCACCCAGACCCAACTACATACGCCCCACGTGTCACTGAGAATAATTGCACACTTGTAGGTAGGTCCAAAGCCCGCCCGTCTAAAAGCTATTCTATTGGGACTCGCAAACCACTGACCCATCTACTTCTTTCATGTTGCTCTCCCCTTTCACATTCACTTTATTCATAATTTTGCTATCTGACTGCGTCTAACCCTAGTAAACTCTAGTAATCACGAACTGAGACTTATAAGTAGTTCGGGTGTCTGTTGTTGATACTTAACTAATGCTAGACTCCAGGGTTATTGGCAACTCTGAATCCCAGGAGATGTTGAAGATTTCGTTAATGAAATGAGTTACAAAGTTGCAGAGGATCGACGGGTTCCTGCATTATACATGGTACTGAAGGCTACCCCTGCCATGGGTGGGCTACACATAAAAAACCCTCTCCTTTTAGTCGAGACCTCCTTCCGTCGGACCTCATTCCCTGCTACTACATTAAGCAAATCTCGAAGTGATGGGTTACTTTCCTACAGTGATGGTTCCCTTTAGATGGTTTACTATGAATTCGGTGTCTTTCCATCCATTATAGGTGGTTGGTGGTCGTTTCCCATTATTTGGTGGCTCCCCGAGTTCCGAGCACCTATCCAAGCAATTCTCATAATTATCCCAATCATGGGCGTTTTTACCTATTATTATGGGTATTATCTTGGGAAGGATTATGAATTTCGTGATCGTTATAGGGAGGTTATGATGATCGTGATCGAGGTGAAAAGTGTGATGATTGAGATCGGGATTAAGATCTCGATGATTCATATTATGATCTTGATCCAGTCGACTCTGTTGATTAACATGAAAGAAATTCCATGTAGATCCGGTTGAACGAGCAAAGCTAACAGCACAAAAAGAAAGGGTAGTAGGAGGGGAGTCCCTCATACTCTTCCTTTCAATCGCTAAAAACCTATCACGATCTTGATCACGAAACTAAGAATCTCTACCATGAACATCAGACTATAGAGAAATACCGAAACTAGCAGATACGGAGCCGGGTGCAGAGCCAACAGGTGCAAGCCAAAGCCGAATAGTGCCGGTAGTGCAGCTTGTCAGATGCTGCTAATCGAACCAATCTACTAATGGTGGTGGATCATATACTGCTACCTCTGCCTTTTTCAGTGATGGTGAACCAACTGGCTATGCCTTAACTACTGGTGCATCCGGCTCTCGATCCAGAGCTACTGGTTCAACAACTGTTATTGGTGGTGGTAGTGGTGCTTCAATAACATCGTCAATAGAATTGCCAATATAAAAAGCGAAATCGACCTCCAATTACTTGTATGTAAGAGGTTTTTTTTCACCTTACTTAGGCAAATAGCTATGTCATAATAAGCTGCATTCATACCTCCTGTAAACTTTATATCGTATACTGATGATTACTACTATAAGTCAACCATAAAAAGGAGGTGACATATTCAATATGGTTAAGAACACAACACCAACATGTTACTTCATCTGCTTACGTATTAGCTTGTTTTAATAGATAGGTTATTATGTTTCCATAATGAACACTTCTTATATATAATCTGTGTTTACCTATAAGCTTCATGTAAACTGTTATTACTAATAATTCCATTGATTATATGACATGTGAAAGCTTACCACTATTAGATGATGAAGTAATACTAAAAACCTCAGAGAAAAGCAATAGGTATATAAGAGTATTCAAACATATTATAGCTAACATAACTACAATGACCAAGCAGTTACAAATCCTAGCTTAGTTAATCACAGTAATTTACATATAACATTCCCATAATAATTAAGGATCAAGCATGCTTAGTACTAAGAGCTCAGTATTAGTTACAAAGCTCATGATAAGGCTCTAATCCCATATAAGCTGAATAGTGAATACATTTTAATAAGGAGGATACTAAGCTAACAGTAACTACACCTTTCTTACTAGTCTATTATATTAAATAAGCTGGAATACCTAACCAGTAAAAGATAGTGTAAGTTCCATAACTAAGGGTGTATACATATTATCACACAGCTTTCATTCCACACATGTGACACTTGGTACCAATGCTATTGATTCCTAACCTCTTATAAGCTAAGAGTACTAAAACTAGTATCCATATTTGACAGATATGTGAAATTCCCATTGATTCATTGATACTTGTTCATGTCTAATTCATACATACTTATAAAACGAAGAATACTGGTAATAATTACAACATTTGTAATAACTCTGCTCACTTGTTCCCTTATCATGGTAGTTTTATTCCCATATGTTCCTAAGCTCGTACATGATATGAAGTAGATAGATATAATCCCTTTGTTCGTGATTCCATTGATATGAGCTTATACAAGATTACAGGCATAGTTATTTCAACACATAGATTGCTAAGCTGTTATGCTTACATCTCCATTACAGATAGTATCATTATTCCATAATGGTTATAGCTTATACATTACATGAGAGTTACATCATACGTATTACCCTAATGAATAGGTGATGTTAGCTGATACAAGTAGTGTTAGAATTAAGCTTAAGCTAGGATTGGCTTATATCCCTAAGTTATAAGTAGTCTTAGTAATATCGATCGATCGATTTTTGACGACTTCTCCTTGGGATCCTGAAATGAGAGAAATGATAGATTCGCTCGGGGGACATCTGGTGCGTCGGCTTCTCTCTTCGGCGCGTATCTCGTTCCTTTCCAAGCTCGGGGGATACTGAATCAGTTTATTGCACATGGGACATGAGTGCTTTAGCCCATGCCGTGATCGAAAGGGTGACCACGCTGAATAAATTCATAATAGTTGCAAGATTGCAAAATAGCGTGGTGAGCTTCATATACAGATATCCCTTGCACTGATTTCCCGTACGGCCGGGGTGTTAGCGCCAGGAATGTTAAGTTCCCTACATCTGGATCTTTATCTGGATATGCACCTGCTGCTATTGTCTCTGTCACTCAAAAGTATGTTGTGGGCTATTATATGATACTGATAGGATACTCATGTTCTACTTAACCTAAGAGTTCTATCATTCGTATATGCTTTGATTTCACTTAGCTTTGGAACTGCGTCTGCAATTGGAGGTTATGCCATTGGATATGAAACTGTGCGAGGGGAAGCTGAGACAGTAGGGTATGCCAGGCGAGGTGCCGCCACCCTTGCTTCTGTTGATTCTGGATCAATAATTGGAAGAGATGCTGCTGGCCCCGAAACTGGGAGGGATGCTTCCTTATATCCTGTTTTCTCTGCTTTTGCCTCCTATAGGTGGTTCCGTATCATCTGCTGGTTGGTGAATCTGTAACTAAGCGAAGGGAAGCTACCGGGATCCTATTATGGCTATTTAACCGCTTCTTGTACAGGCTCTGAAACTCACTCTAGAAATGGAAGGGATGCATCTGGCTATGTATCTGTACCCATATTTGCTGCTTACTCTGTTGCTAGTGGTACTGATGGTGGTGGACTAACAAGCCAACACGCACGGTGGCCTTGGTGGATAAGCTACTGGTGGATATGGATCTACTTCTGCTTGTTCAACTGGATAGACTACTGCTGAGACTGTTTATATCCCCAATTAATCCCACCCGCAACCTGGTGGATCTATAGGTTTTGGATCGAGACGCATATCCCTTCCAAAACTAGTTGTAGCGTTAGTTCCACCCCTAGCGAGCGCAGGCGCAATCTTCCTATCCCCACTCGCGCTGAAGCAAGAGCATCACTCTCCTTTCTTTATAAGAACGGAACCAATAGCGTTGAGGTAATCCTTCATTATTCTTACATGGAACACAAAGACATCCGTATCGGAACAACCTGACACTGCACACGGACAAAGCATCGTACTGCTTCGTACCTCATAATCTTGTGTCTCTGTGGGTTTCTTGATCCGCTTGAAGGAAGGGGGAGACTTATTTATCTGCTTTACCAAGAGCTTGACACTGTTGATAAACTCAGATATTTGGGATAATGTAGTAGGCACTTTTAAGGGCGGGACCCCGGTTACCGTGCATATAGCTATGCATAGGGAGTGGTACGGTCCTTTTCTGATAAGACTTATGATTTGCAGGATGTTATTATACGGAGTGTAGTACGACAGAAAGCCCAACGCTATCGAATTGTATTGAAAGATGTTACTAAGTTTCTCGTCTAAGTCGTATTCGTCAGTCATCAGTATGGGTCTTCGCCTTGTAATAACTACTTGCCTGGTCCTCGTCTAATATGTGAGAGGGGATGGTTCATTGGTATTTTTTATAAGTGTTCCGGAGTGAAACATTAATTATCTCCAACTATTAATAACTTGTGATCATTGAGTTATATGGGTACGACGTTTATCACTGGTTGGATATATAGTTAATCACATCATGGCAAAGCCACCGTTCATAACTAAGGTAATAATGAGGTACACCTCCGTTAAGCACTGGTATGTCTATAGAGGTAGCCCCCGCCCGTATGCGCTTATCGTTCCTTCTAACTCCCTGAGGTGATCCGGTCGTCATAATAATAATAATAATAACCTTACTGGTTTATTACCTAAAGATGGTTTCCACGTTTTCGATCACAAAAAAGAATACACTGATTAGAGCAGGGAGTTTTATATATATATATATTTCATTTTAGTTTGATTGAGTGGCTGGCCAGGCCGAAGGGAAAGTAGCAAGGCAAACCTAAAGACAAGGGCATAGTGGCTTTCTTTTCAATTTGTTCGTAATACCTACTTGTGTCTCTTTATAGTAAACCTTATTAAGTAAAGCAAATGGACGGAGCCAGACCAGATTGAAACTGTGTATGGATTAATCAGAGAGGGGATACGAGCAAGAACGAACCTCCTTTTCCGGATGTGGTATTTATGCTTCCCAACTCATACCTCTGTTCATCTCTCCAACCCGATCAATCCTCTACCTATACTATAGATATGTGGCATAGTCTAATAAATAAGTAGGCGTTTTCTTGCTTTATAAGTCAATACAGTAACCAAGGAACATTGAAGCTAGGCTGTAGAGATTGGGGTTGTAATCCGGAACTGACCAAGGCTCTTTTCAGACAGCTTCATCCAACATGGGATGGGGTTGTAGTCTCTTTTCAAACTTGTAGTCCGGGATATAACCTATGCGTGGGATTTATATAACCTAGTAGTCCGGGATAAAACCTAGTACCTTCTAAGGCCAACGAACTATGATAAGTCTTATGTTCATTCTATGTCATTACGCTTTGCCTTTTTGAAGTGATGGCTGGCGACGAAAATGAGGCTGTGGGAACTAAAATGGGGCTGTTGAGGCAGAAGAGAGTCTGGTTTCATATTCTTGTCTGGGAGGCTTCTGATAATTGGGTTTTAGGGAACCTGGTAAGCTGGATGACTTTATGGCTAAAAGACTTTTTTCAGAGATACATCATATGAAGGTGCCTGGTCTGTCTGAAGAGGTTTTTTTGGAGAAGAAAATAGCATCTGAGAAGGCATACATATAAGAAGTAGCATACATATGAGAAGTAGCATCCATATGAGAAGTAGCATCCATATGAGAAGGAGTACCATAATGGGTAACAGGGGGGTACAGCAGGTTCCTGGAAGTAGACATCTGGGGACTAAAATGGCATCTGACAAGCTGCTGACATATGAGAAGGAGCAGACATCTTAGAAGGAGGCATGGCTATTCAGGAGGCAGAAGGATTCTTTTAACCTATAGTCAGGAGGCAGAAGAAGTATTTTTCCTACCTTCTTCTTTAACAACCGATAGGCAATTATGGGGATTATTCCATCCAACCAAACGAGGATAAGTCCTTCCTTCCACCATCCAAGCGATAGCGATAAGTAGACCATCCAAGCGATCCGGATAAAACCTAGTGGATAAAGGATAAAACCTAGTACCAACTAACAACATACTTTTAAGATGCTACTACTGCTGCTACTGCTCTTACAGCTACGACTCTCTCTTAGAGCTACGGCAACTACGGCAACTACGGCAACAGCTACTGGGACTGATTCTTACTGCTACTGAAGGGACTGCTACTGGGTGATACTGGGTAGACTGCTTCTGACAGCTACTTCTGTCTACTTACGTGTGTCCGGCTTCTTCCCCAAAGGAGGGTCTTTCTTAGTATTAGGAGGTTCTGGCTTCTTCCCCATAATTCTCTTTTTAAGCCTCTTAGCCTCCTTCCTAGCCTTCCTCTTTTCCTCCTTCCTAGACTATACAAGTAAGAGTCTCAGCGGCAAGTATTGGTTATAAAACTGAATCTGCTGTATCCGAAGCCCGTCCATCCAACAAGGCTATCCTAATTGACAATTAGATATCCCTTGCCCTCAGAAGCGCAAGCACCGTAGGACCTCCATGTTTCTGAATTTATTTCTGGCTATATAGAATCAACCCATCAGTTCCCAGGATATCTGCTAAAGGTTCTTCTGTCAGTAATGAATAAATAGGGCAGTTCCGAGGATCCCACACAACAACAACATAGCTGTCCAACAGGGCCAAGGGGTTAATGATATAAAATCCGTCCGTGTCGTGCCATGTAATCCAGCAGCATGAGAATGGTTAGAAAGAAAGGTAAACCCTATGGGGCCTTTTACACCCTTTGATAAGGCCAAAAAAGACCTAATTTGAACCATATTCGTGTATCATGGTTGTTCACCTTAAATTAAGGAGAGGAAATGATCGATTCCCTTAATACAAAAGGAGCTCCAATTTATCGATTTAAACCTTAACGAACGGTCCTATTCATTGATTTAAACCACATGAGTTGAGGAAGAAACAAGCGACCTGTATCTCTGATTTGAGGTACCCGTCCAACCAATGGTTTTACCAATCATCCCCCGGCGAATTAAAAGAGAAATAGCTAGACCGGCCCCCTTATCGAAGTCATTCATTTCTCTCTGATTCGAGGTATCCCGCCCAGGTAAATGGACTCATTTATTTCATAAGCCATCCCATGGAAGCCAATTTCATATTGATATTTAATTGCCAAAGCACCCCGAGTGTACAAGAATATGACCTTTAAATTAAACCAACTAATTTTCTCAAACTACTTTGCATGCCATTATGGAGTACCTAGAATCAGCAGAATTACCAAGCCGCGGAACCAATTTTCACTATATACTGTAGTAACCACCGTGTCGTCGCTTATCACGTCTCGGTTGTATTCTATTCAGGCAAATAATGCGGTACAAAAAAAAACGCAAGGAACCTGATAACCATTATGTTATGGTGCATATTTAATATGAAGTACAAACAAATTTATATACTGCGGATATGGTAGCAAGTACCTTACATTGATGGAGAGAGAGCAACGCGCTAAAAGCCGCCGCTATTATAAACGGAATAAACATTAGCACGGCAAGAGCAAGTGGGCCTCCCGTATAAGTAGATACGTTGGGCCCAAACATAGGATCGGGAGTAATTCATATGGCATTCCTAGATGGGAGGAGGTATCG